>ENA-UPSM01000922-UPSM01000922.1-activated-sludge-metagenome-genome-assembly--contig:-NODE-922-length-40553-cov-6.876586_pt1 | contig 40553 bp, 32 predicted proteins | sample MGYA00238181_ERZ773283 | MGnify/ENA primary metagenome ERZ773283 (study PRJEB29023, sample SAMN05720199) | activated sludge metagenome | isolation source: Anaerobic digester | place: Japan... | reverse complement strand
ACGTTCCAATCGATGAGCTACACCATCGAAGTGTATTGGGGGCGACAACCGCCGGAACGCCACTTCGGGATCTACTCCTTGTACGTCCTGTTCTTTCCGCAGATGGTCGCGGGGCCGATCGAGCGACCTCAGAACATTCTCCATCAATTGCGCGAACCCAAGGTCTTCGACACCGACCAGTTCGCTTCGGGATTGCGCCTGATCCTCTGGGGGCTGTTCAAGAAAAGCGTCCTTGCCGACAATCTTTCGGTCGTTTCCGACGCGACCTGGAACGATCCCAAGGCTGCTGGAGGCGGATTGATCCTTGGAGCCGTGGCGTTTTCGTTCCAGATCCTGTGCGATTTTTCCGGCTATTCGGACATGGCTCGAGGATCGGCGCGATGCCTTGGGATCGACCTCATGCGCAATTTCGATCGACCCTACGTTTCCAGTTCGATCACCGAATTCTGGAGACGCTGGCATATCAGTTTGTCGACATGGTTCCGGGACTACCTCTACATCCCTCTGGGAGGTTCCCGTGTCGCGCCGTTGCGTCGCGATGCGAACCTGGTCATCGTCTTCGCGGTGAGCGGATTCTGGCACGGGGCGGATTGGGCGTTTGTCCTATGGGGATTCCTCCATGGGGCGATGCTCGTATTCGAGCACCGGACGGGTTTGAGCAAGGTGTCCAGAGGCGCCATCCTGCGGCAGCTGGTCACGTTTTCCATTGTCACCCTTGCCTGGGTCTTCTTCCGTGCCGGGACATTGCCCTCCGCCGCTGGGTGGTTTGAACGCTTGACGCGACCTTCGGAAGGTTGGCTGCCGCCGATTTCTCCATGGTCGCTTCTGCTTCCCTGCGGTCTCGCCTTCGTCGCCTGGATCGAATCCAGGCGCGACAAGGATCTCTTCAAGAGGTGGTTCGGCATGGCGACATCCGGTCGGCTCGCCGTGCTTGCCTTGTTCGCCCTCGTGATCTTCATCTTCGGTCGGTTCGATGCACGGAACTTCATCTACTTCCAGTTCTGATCGAGCCGTTCTTTGGCTCGTGCGTTTCCTGGGCTTGGCGGCAGGGCTTGCGTTTCTCGCTGTTCGTTTCCCTGGCTTGGGCGGTCTTCTGACCTTCGGGCGGGAGAAGGATGGCGGAGACCTCTACCAGATGGTCAGGATTCGTGAATTCCGCGAGCCGATGCCGGACGAAACCACCACACCGCCATCCTTCGGAGTGGCTCCGGAATCCACCGAAGTTCTCTTGATCGGCGATAGCCATTCACGCTTCGCGAGAGGGGATTCCAGTCTTACCGCGAGGTTGTTCGGAAGACTCGGCGGATTCAGGTCGGTATCGGCGACGATCGTTCATCCGAGATTCTTCGATCCGTCGGACCTCCTTCGCCAACAGCGCATCCGTGCAGGATCCATCAAGATCGTCGTATGGGAATCCGCCGAGCGCACGATCCCCGACGTGGTGCTCGGGAAGATTCCTCAGCCGTTCCATTCCTGGGACACCACGTGGCGATTCGATGCGGTCCAGGCTGCGCGGAACATCAGGACGACCTGGTTCACCGGGTCGGAGCCGGGATACCAATTCTTGGTCATGAACTCCGTTTTCACTCGTGATTTGGCGGGGGCGTGGAATGGAATCCGCTACCGTGTCACGGGTCAGCTGCCTGGATCGATCGGTACGGCGGATCCTGCGGCGAAGCAACTGTTCCTCGCCGAAGAGCTCGCTCGATTCCCATCTCATCCCGGAGAAATGCCGACGAGCTTCCTGCAGGCAAGGGATTCCGCGCTGGTGGAGCGGATCGCGGATGGATTGCTTGATGCATCCAGACGGCTCGAGGCGGATTTCGGAGCGCAACTGGTTGTTGTTCCCGTTCCAGCAAAGGCATCGCTGCTGCATCGTCAGCTCGGTTTGGAATACGATGATTTTCTCCCCAGGCTGCATCGTGCGCTGGTGCATCGGGGGGTTCGAACCATCGACACCTGGAACGCGTTGATGCCTCTTGGCGAGCGCGCCGTTCTGCGAACGGACACCCACCTGGCTCCAGTCAGTTACTCGGTACTCGCGGACTCCATCGCCCGAGCCATTGGCGAAATGTCGGGTCCTTAGGTCCGCAGGATCCCGGGGATCAGAGAGAGAGCTTTCCAGTAGCCGGAAAGACGGGTGCGCTGGATTCCCCTGAGGAAGACGCTCCCCACGAAAAGACGAAGCAGCACCTGCTCCAGGAAGAACATCGCCGCGACCATCTTGCGCAGGCCATGGTATCGCTTGCGAAGATAGACCGCTTTCCCCTGGAGTCGATGGAAGACGAAGCGTCCCAGATCCCGGGACTGCAATCTGGAATTCCCGTGGTAGGACCAGATGCCGGGGAGCACATGCACTTCGTGTCCTGTCGCACGGATTCTGTCGCAAAGATCGATGTCTTCGCTGTTGAGGAAGAAGTCCTCGTCGAATCCGCCGATTTGTCGAAACAAGGAAGCGCGGATGGAAATGCACGCGGCGGTGCACAACCCCACGGGCCAAGGACCGTCCGGGTTTGCCGACTGGTGCTGCCGGACCACTTTCCTGCGCCACCAGGTTTGCAGGCCATTCGCTTCGAGGAACTCCCACTTCAATCCCATGGGCAAATTCCAGCTGATCTGCAACGAGCCGTCGTCGTTTCTCAGAGAAGGACCTACGGCTCCGACCCGTGGATTCCGGAGAAGATGGGTTCGAAGCGTCGGGAGGATATCCTCCTGGAACCGCAGATCGGGATTGGCCAGCAGGATGACCTCGCCATGGGCCAACTCCGCGAGCCGGTTGCAGGCGATTCCAAAGCCGGGATTGGGAAGCAAAAGAAGCTTGGCGCCGAATTCCGTCGCCAAAGCTTCCATTGCGGAAATTTCCCGATTTCCGTTTTCTGCGATCAGGATCTCGCAGTCTTCCCACGACGGCAGGGCGCGCATGCTCTCCAGCAAAAGACGGATATCTGCGGGGGCGTTGTAGCCAACGACCAGAACCGAAAACGACGGACCGAGGCGGCGGGGCTCAGCGGTCTCTTGCGGCATGGCGAGTTTCGAGGTAGAGAGAGGCGTACTCGTTCGCCAGTCGGTCCAAGCTGAAACGTCGGACGGTGTCGGCTCGGATGGCGAAGGATCGGGTGCGGAACTCGTCGTTGGATAGCGTTTCCCGGAGTGTTCGTTCCAGATCGGCGGGTTGGCCGGATCGGAACAGGGCGCCGCCGATCTTGGCATCCACCACTTCCAGGAAAGGGCCGATATCGGAATAGACGGGGTAGATTCCGCACATCATGGCTTCCACGGAGGCCAAACTCAATCCTTCGGCCACGGAGGTCATGCAGTGGATATCCATGGCGTTGTAGATGTTCTGGATATCCTTGCGGGGTGGAAGGATGCGGAATCGATCGGCGATTCCAAGGGATGCGATTCGCTCGAGAAGTTCGGTTTCGGCGTGTTGCGGGTTGTCGCTGTTCGCGCCCCAGATTCGCACTTGCACGCGGATGCCGTCTCGGATCAGGGGGGCGATGGCCTCAGCCAGGATCCATTGCGCCTTGCGGGTTGTGATGGAGCCCACGCTACCCACGAGGATGTCGTTGTCGCCAAGGCCCAATTCCTTGCGGATTGCTTCGCGTGCCTTCGGGTCGGGCCGGAAGCGATTCTCATCCACGCCGTTGAGGATGGTGCGGTAGCGTTCCGGCGGGAGGCCTTCCCTTTGGAGCATGAACTGGCGGACGGATTCCGAGACGCAAGTGATTCCCTGAGTGCTTCGCGCCAGGATTCGGTTCGCCAAGTAGACCCAATTCGGCCACCAATCGTACAGATTGTGCAAGGTGATGAACCGACTTGGGACTCCCGCTGCGATGGATGCCGTCCGACCAAGGAACGAAGGCAGGAAATCATGCGTATGGACGATATCGATCCGATCCGCCTTCAGCCTGGCCCGAAGTCGCAGCCAGGCACGAACGAAACGGAGCGCATCCAAGGGGCCATGGATGCGTTTTGGCCCGCCGATCTTGACCACCGGAAGCCCCTCGCGCAGGAAGATTTCGTCCCAGCTGTCGTCGCCCGTCCACGAGTAGATGGTCGTGGAAAAGATTCGGCGGTCAAGGCGACTCGAGAGATTGAGAACGAAATTCTCCAGACCTCCCGCCCAGATGGCAGTCAAAATGTGGCCGACTCGAAGCGGTGCTTGGGTTGGATGATCCAAGTGCCAAAAATACCCTTTTCAAAAGCCTTCGGTGTTCGGAATCACGTGTTCCAATTGTTGGCAAATGGATCGGAGATTCTTCGGGATCGTCCTCCGAGGGCGGTCGCCGAAGCCTATTATTCCAGAATGCGTGGAGGGCACGATGGGCGTGCTTCCGCGGTACCCAACGGGAAGGGGCGATCCATCCGTATCCTGTTCGTCACGTCGCGTTTCCCATACCCGCCTCTCAAGGGCGATCAGGTTCGCTCCTACCACCAGTTGGTGGAGCTGGGTAAACGACACGACGTCACCTTGATCTCCCTTTGCGAAAAGGATGAATTGGAGTCGGATACGGGAGATCTCGACAAGATCTGCTCCAAGATCGTCCGAATTCCATATTCCAGGGCGACAGGATTGTTCGGGGCTCTGTTCATGCCTGTGCTCAAAGGGTGGCCTGTCCAAGTGGGGTTGTACCATTCCCGGCGATTGTGCCGGTGCGTTCGAGAGCACTTGTCCTCTGGCCATTTCGAGATCTTCCACGTCCAGTTGTCTCGGCTCGATCCGGTTGTCCCGGCAAGCCCAGGGGTTCCCGTCGTCATGGACATGGTGGATACGTTGTCGTTGAACATGCGCCGCCGCGCCGACCAGGACGGATTCCTGCGGGGATTGTTCTTTCGGCTGGAAGCGTGGCGCTTGCGAGCCCTGGAGGCGCGTATCGTGCGCCGCTACGACAAGGTGGTGGTGGTCTCCGAAGCGGATCGCGCCGCGCTGGGAGATTCATCCAATGTCCATGTCATTCCCAACGGAGTGGATGCTGGCAGATTCCGGTTCGGCTTGGAAGGACGCAAGCCGGATTCGATCGTCTTCAGCGGGAACATGTCGTATTTCCCGAATGTCGATGCCGCGGAGTGGTTCGCGGCCAAGGTGCTTCCGCTGATCCTGGAAAAACGGCCCCAAACCGAGTTCGTCGTTGCCGGAGCTAACCCCCACCATCGTTTGCGCCGAATCGCGGAGGGAAACCCCGCCGTGGTGCTGACAGGATTCGTCCCCAAGATGGAGGATGTGCTCGCATCCATGACGATTGCCGTCGCTCCGATGCGGTCTGGTACGGGAATCCAGAACAAGGTGATCGAAGCGATGGCATCGGGGTTGCCGGTGGTCGCATCGACCTTCGCTCTTGGCGGGCTGAGAGTGCAGGACGGACGGGAACTGTTGGTGGCGCGCAACGAACAGGAGTTCGCCGACGCCGTGATCGGATTGCTTGCGGATCCGGAAAAACGGATGGAAATCGCCCGCCACGCGAGAGCATACGTGGAGCGCGAGCACTCTTGGCAAGGTTCGGTCGAACAGCTGGAAGACGTTTTTCTGAAAGCCGTCCCTGGGTGACGCTTCTGCGTTCCCGGGTTTTCTGACAGGTTCGTCAAGTCCGCAATTGTGGTGTTCTGGGCAAGATCACCCTCTCCGCTGCACCGGACCGAACGCGCGTTCGAAGCGCGACAGGTTCTCCTGCAGGGTCTGGATGAGCGCCTGCATGTGCGACGGAGCCACGATGATCCGCGCGCCCACCTTCGCTTTGGGGACTCCGGGGAGCATGCGGGCGAAGTCGATCACGAATTCGTGGGGGCTGTGGCTCACGAGCACGAGGTTGGAATAGATCCCCTCGGCTTCTTTTTCGCCGAGTTCGATGTTGATGGCGTTTTCGCCTTCGGGTTGGACTGGTGCGACCATTGGGCTAAACCTAGTCGCTGGAAGCCTTGCCCACCCTCTTCGCCCTCCGCGCCACCGGGAAGCACTGCACGTTGACCTGGAACACCCTGTCCGGGGTCGCCGTGCTGGCGGCCAACGCGCGCACCTGCCGGCGCAGGTCGGCGATCCATTCGCGGACCTTGGCGAGGTCCGATGCGTTCACCGCCACGGTCATGGTCGACATGTCGCGCTCGGCGGGCGGAGTCTGCTCCAGCGACGCCCGGGCCTGCGACATGGCCTGGGAGTGCCATTGGCGAAGCAGGCCGGTCGGTACCGAAGGGTGCGGAGCGATGTGCGGTTCGCTCGGGACCAGGCGCCCCGAACCGTCGCGGCGCAGCAGGGCGAGTCGCTCCAGGAGTTCCAGCGATTCGCCCGCCTCGCGTTCGGAGAGGACCGGGCGACAGGACCTGGCCACCGTCGAGGCGTCCTGGGGCATGGCCTCGATCGATGCCAGGGCGCGCACGACCGAATGGTGCCAGCGGGCGTAGTATTCGGATTGCCCGGCTTCCACTTCGCCGGTGGCCGGGACCTTGAGCGCATCCAGCCGTTCCTGGCTGCGAGCGGCATCTTCCGGGGTCTTGGCGCGCGCGCGACGCATCAGCTCTTCGAAGTAGGCGGCTTCGCGTCCTTCCAGGCGGCAGAGCTGGATGGTCGCCGCCAGCGCGCGTTGCGGAAGGTGAAGCTTCCCTTGCAGGATCCGGGAAAGCTGGCCGGCGTCCACGTCCAAGCGCTGGGCCATGAACCGGTACGAGAAGATCGACGACGCCTGCCGTCGCGCGTCGTAGAGGGCCTTCAGGAACTCGCGGTAGTCCTGGAATCCGAAGACCACGGGATCCGCGGCCTTGGGCTTCACTTCCATCGCAGCCAGGCCGACCCGGCCATGCGGGCTTCCAGGACGGACCACTGGGGAACGCGATCCAGATCCGAGAGACGGATTTCGTCAAAGACGGCGTCCGCTCCGGATCCTCCTCGCAGGCGCTGGCGGGACGGATACGGGAACGCCACCTTCTGGCGAGCGTGGACGGTCGTGTCGACCACGAGCCCGATGCGCTCCGTGCTCGATTCGAAGGTGGCGGCCACATGCGTCCAGGCCCCAATGACCAGAGGCTTGTCGACTTCCAGGGACTTCGCCGTGTCGGCACCCGACCAGACCCGCACGACCTGGTCGTCGCGGACCGAGACTCCCCACCGGACGGAATCCGGCCCGTCCGTGAAACCCGCCAGGAGCGTTTCGCCCGAAGGCTTCTTGTCGAGCCTCACCCACATGCTCACGGTCCACGACGCGTCGCCTCCCAGCTCCACCGAGTCGGACAGGAAGGATCCGGTGCCCGCCACCGAGCGGCCTTGGCCCCAGACGCCGGCTTCGGCGGCGGATTCGTTCCAGGCGAGGGTTCGCGCCAAGGAGATTTCGCGGGACGAATCCAGGTGCCATACCGCCATGAACCGGTTGCCGGCGTCGAACACCTTGGGCATGTCGGACGGGATGCGGGCGCCGTCCCTGCCCCACAGAATGCGCAGGTCGTGCTTGTTGGAGCTGCCGTTGGCGGTGTCCAGGCGCACCCAGACCAGCGCCTTGCCCGTGGCCGCGTCCCATTGTTCCACTACGAACGGATAGCGCACCCCGGCTCCGTTGTCGAACCGGATCTCGTCGGGATTCGTCGACATGACGTCGAGCACGGTGTCCAGGCGCACGGGTACGGGGAATCCTTCGTGGTCCCCGGTGACGTTGGCACCTGTCGAACTCAGGTCGATCGTGGCGGTGCGCGATGCCGACCACAGGGAGTAGTCCTCGGTGGCCCAGGTGGCCGTGGTCACCGTCAGTGCCGGAGCCAGGGTCGTGTCGCCGGCGACGGCGTTGTGGCGCAAGCTCCTGCGCAGGGGCGTACCGGCCGAATCCGTCGCGACCAGCAGATCCAGGAGCGCGGCGGGAACGGGGCCCAAAAGGAACGTTCCGCTGGAGTCGGTGGCGGCCCAGATGGAGGTGCCTCGCAGCGACACCTTGGACGAACCCGTGGCGCCGACCACCGATCCGCGGATCCACGCCGGGGCGCGCACCGTGTCGGTCCTGGCGAGGCCGTGCCGACCGGAATCCAGGGAGGCGATCCCCATCGAGGCGTCGCCTTGGAACAGGACCACCAGCGATCCCGCATCGGGGCGGGCAGGCAGGACCCAGCGCCCGGAAGAATCGGTGACGGTGGAATCCACCCGTCCGGTGGAATCGCTCCAGGAAAGGCTGGAAGCGACGCGGACCACGTACCCCGCCGCAGGTTTGCCGGATTCCGTCATGACGCGGCCGGTGAGCGCGTTGGGGACCTCCGACGAGGTCCCGTTGGCCATGCGGTCGTCGTTTCCGCAGGCGGCGAGCAGTCCCGCCAGAATGATGCAACCGAGGCGCTTCATCGGGCATCCTCCGCGGGGCAGGTGCCCACGGGGAACACCTGGATGTTGAGCTGGAACACCCGGTCGGGCTCGCGCGTCGCGTGGGCCAGGGCCTGGACGCGCTGGCGCAGCTCGCGGGCCATCTCGCGCAGGAGGTTCAGGCCCTTGGCGTCCACCGACGCGGTGACGGCCGAAATGTCCCGTTCGGCGGAAGGGATCCGTTCCAACGATTCCTGCGCCAGGGCGATCGCCTGGGCGTGGAAGGCGCGCAGGACCGAGGGCGGTACGCCGTCTCCGGCGGTCAGGTGGGCTTCGGCGGGGCGCAGCGTCCGTTGGGCGTCGCGTTGGACCATCCCCAGTTGTTCCAGGATCTGGACGGATTGACGCGCCTCTTCGGCGGAAATTGGCGGGACGCACATGTTACCCAAGGCCGCGTAGTCCTCCCGGAAAGGGCCAAGGCCGATCAAGGCCCTGATCACGGAATGATACCAACGGGCGTAGTATTCCGATCGGGCGGCATCCACCGGCGAAACCGCCACGCCTCGCAGGGCCGAAAGACGCTCCTGGCAGCGATTGCGTTCGTCCTGGGAACGCGCCCTGTCCAGGCGCAAAAGCTCTTCGAAATAGGCCGACGCCCGCCGGTCCATTTCCGTCCATTGGGCGATCACCGGAACGAACCGGAACGGCAGCGGACTCTTGCCTCCCAGGATGCGGGCCAACTGACCCGGGTCGATCCCCATGAGAGTCGCGAGCTTCCGGTAGGTGAAGCTGGAGTCTTCTTCCTTGCGAGAGGCTTGCTCGTCGTGGAGGTAGACTCGATAGTCTAGGTAGGAATACACACGGTGCATGGATTTAATGGGAAGATTACCACCGGCAAGTCGTTGTCGGATCGATTCTTGGGGCGAACGGGGGCGGAGAATGTTGAAGTCCGGTCAATGCTGGTGACATTCCGTCCGGAAAAGCGTTCGCAAAATACGCAAAGCGTTGCGAAGACACGAGAAGGAGTACCATTTTCACACCATGGGAAAGACTCACCATCCCGGAGCGCACCTCGCGCCTACCGCCTTGCTAGCCCTCTTGCTGGGGACGACCGTGTCCCCACAGGCCGCTTCGGTGCGGTGCGATCTGGTTTCGCAAGATCGATGCATGGACATTTCCACGCTCGACGGGGCCACCATCCGGGTGCCGCCAGCCACCACGCGATTGACCACCGAAGGCCTGAACCTCTGCGGAATCCCGGGCTCCGTGCCCGAGCCCACCGACATCGTCTACATCATGGACCAGTCGACGAGCATGAGGCCGCGCATGATCCTCCCCGGCGCGGAGGATACCAGTGGTTGGTTCAATTGCAACCAACGGGTGACAACGCCTCGGCTCAGGTACGTCGACACGATCGATTTCCATGGCAACACGGTCGCGGTCGCCGCACCCACCACCACGGCGGCCGACATGCGGGCGGTGTGCAAGATCGCGGGCGACCCATACTCGGTGAGACTTTCCACGATCCAGAACGCCATCGAGTTCCAGGCCGCCAAGTCGCCGCAGTCCTACGCTTCCGTCGTCAGCTTCCATGGCGCGATCAACGGCGCCCAGATGACCATGACGCAGCTTTCCAGCCGCGCCAACATCGACAAGCTCAAGAGCGCGATTCCATTGAGCGCGAGCTCGGGCACCAACTACGAAGCGCCTTTGACCTGGGCGCGCATCCAGCTGTACGGTGGGCAATCGGGCAAGACGGCGACCGCCAACAACGTCGTTGCCCCGTCGCCCGACAGCAACAAGGTGATCATCCTGATTTCCGACGGCGAGCCCAACACGGGGACCTGGCAGAACGCCTTGAGGGCCACCAATTCGGTGGAATGGAACGGCAAGAACTGGACCACGACCTCCACCAGGATTCCTCCGGTCTACACCATCTTCCTCGGGATCGGGACCCCAGGCGCCGCGCTGACGGCGGTGGCCAAGCAGACCGGCGGAGAATACTACCAGATCCCCCCGTACATGCCCGACAGCCTGACACAGGTGATCCAGGAAATCCTGGGCAAGGTGATCAAGCCGGCGCGACCCGACAGCCTGTTCGTGTCCAACCTCACCAACGGGCAGTCGGCCAAATCGGTTTCCAGCAAGGCCTCGGGCAATTCCTTCCAGATGGGTCTCGATTCGCTGGTGGCGTTGGAGCCCGGGAACAACACCTTGAGCGTCAAGGTCACGCAGGGATCCACCACGTTGTCGGCCAATTGGACCGTGGTGGTGGCCGACACCTCGGCCACGTTCCCCAAAGGCGCTCTGGACACGGTTCTCGGGACCCGTTGCGGACCGGGAACATCCATCACCATCAAGCCCGACAACTCGGGGCTGGCCTGGGCCGACACGGTCGATCGCAATCTGCTCCTGTCGTTGAACACGAGCCCGGCAGGTGCCGCCGTGTTGCCCTTGAGCTTGATCACGCAGCGATCCAAGGATGCCGAGCAGATCGGGATTTCGGTACCGGTGGGCACGAACCCCAATGTATTGAAGACGTTTTCCGGCACCATCCCGTGGGCCGATCTGACCTGGGGAACCTCCGTTCCCGGCGATCTGATCCTGCGTTCGGGATCGGGATGGGATTCCGCCCGGGTGTTCTTCCAGATGCCGCGCGACCGACGCGATACCGCCAGCGCCGTGATCGGACTGCACCGTCCCCGCACGCCGGTCCTGAACATGACGCCGCGGGTGGAAGGCCCCGGAGGTCGAATCGACGTTTCCGTGATCGATTCGGAGATGGTCGCCACCAATCTGACCGTCACGATCAAGCATCGCCTGGGCGACAGCTTGAGAGTCCGGCTCGTCAAGGGAGCCGATGGGATCTTCCGAGGAAGCTTCCCGTTCGTCCAGGGCGCGGCGCCCGCCACGCGCGATACCATCCTCCAGATGGGTGTGGCCATGCCCGATCTGGATTCCATTTCGGGCAAGTATCTCGGTCAATCCGCGACCACCTACGTGGACATGCCCAAGGCGCGCTTGCGGTTCGTGGATGCGCTGGGCGAACCGCGCGACACGGTATCTGTCCTGTTGGCACTGGGTGGCAAGACGCGCATCACGGTCAAGGCGTTCGTGGGCGACCAACCCTGCACGGGCTGTGGGGGATGGGTTCGATTGACCCCGTCCGATCTTGGCATTTCGTTGTACTCCATCACCGGGACGCGCATCGATTCGGTGCGCCTGGCGAGTGGTTCGGCCACGATCGAAGTGCGCGCCGCAGCGCCGGTCAAGGCGGGAAGCATCGCCTTCGCGTCGGATTCGCTCGGTTCCCGGATCGTGGCGCAGCCGGTGCGTATCGCTCCCAACGGACCCGATTCGGCGGTCTACTTCGACGACGACGGTGATGGCGCGCTGGATCGCGTGGAAGTCCATCTGGGGTTGCCTTGGAGCGAAACCAACAGTCTGCGGCTTCCGTGGCCCGACGCCTCGACCATGCTCGATTTCCTGACCGCCGACCGTTCGATGTCCGTCGACGGCAAGGTGGTGAACCTGTCGTTTGCCGGTATCGCCCCGTTGACGACGGCTTCCAAGGGTGCGCTTTCGGGCCAGTGGCGCTACGACGAATCGTGGGAATGGATGTCCATGCCGGTGGTGGAACGGATCGCTCCGGTGCCGGTTCGCGCCGTGCTCCGCCGCGGAGCCAGTTTCGATACGCTGCGGATCAGGGCATCGGAATCCCTCTGGCCGGCCGTGAGTCCGATCAACCGGCTGGTTTCCAAGCTCGAATGGGACGGGCGCTTCGCCGCGCTTTCGCCGCGCCAGGCGCGCGTCGACGGCACCACGGGCGAGCTTCTGCTGATCTTCCCGTCCGATTCCACCGATTTCCAGGTGCAGCCGGGCGATTCGGTCCGATTCGCCAATGCCGGCGCCGTGCGCGATTCGTTGGGCAACGTTCCCGGCGAATACGCCCGCATGGTGATGGTCGAAGGCCTGGATCGCGCTCCCTTGGCGTCGTTCATCTACGACACCGACGCCGACGGTCGCGCCGATCGCATCGTGCTGCGGTTGCGCTCGCCTCTCACCGTCACCGACCGGGTCGGGTTCCGCTGGCCGTCGGCATCGGGCGGCATGGACTCGCGCGAGCTTCCGCTGGCGGCGGCCTTGACGGATTCCGGCGACCGCATCCTCGTCTTCGACGTCGACCCGTTCGCGTTCGGCAAGACGTCCTGCCCGAGCGAAGGTTGCCAGAACCTGGGATGGTTCGCGACCACCCGGTTCCAGGACGCGGGGACGGTGGAATTCGCCATCCAGGACAAGGTCGACCCGATCATCCTGGAAGCCAAGTTCAAGTTCTCCGACGACGGCACGACTCCCGACTCCCTGCAGGTCCGCTTTTCCGAACCCGTGAAGGCCTTGGCGAACGGACCCTGGCTGGCATGGGGGCGTCCCGGCGACGACTCCCTTGGCAAGGCGATCTCTCCGACCGGTGCGCCCCGTCTGCTGGATCGCGGCATGGGCGCCCTGCTGCTCCTGGATTCGACCTTCCCGGCTCGCCTCGGCGACTCGGTCCGCATCCATGCCAAACCTGCCGGAGCGCTTTCCGACACCGTCGCGAACGCTCCCCAGCGGCTCGCCTACTGGGCTCCGCTGGCGTTCGGGCAGCCACCCCTGTTCATCCAGACCCAGGTCCCGACGCCCGTGGTCATCGACCGCGGCTGGAGCATCCCGGCCAACCAGCCTCCGGTCACCATCCTGATCCGCAAGGATCCCAACGCCGAGTGGACCACCTTGACCGGCGAAAAGCCTCTCCAACCCATCGGCCAGTACAGCGGCTTGACCTTGAACCTGAACCGGATCCCCGAAGGAGGCGGCCTCTACGTCTACGACCTCCTGGGAGTCGCGGTGGTCAAGAAGGATCTCTCCGAACTGCTGCCGGCGGCGCAGGCGGGAGTGATTCAGCGCACCCGTCGCGGCGACTACGAGATCTTCCTGGCCTGGGACGGCTGCGACATGAAGGGCAACAAGGTCGCGACCGGCATCTATCTGGCTCGCGTCTACGGCTGGGCCGTGGAAGAAAATCGCCGCTCCATGATCAATGTCGTGAAGAAGCTGGGCATCCGTCGGGAATTGCCCAGCACCATGCGGGTCTACGAGTGAGCTTCGACAAGGTCGACGGATCGTGAACTGAAAAAGACCCGCTGTCCGGCGGGTCTTTTCGTTTCTGGGGAACCGGTCTCTCCGCCGAGGCCATGGACCTCGAAGCGGATGCGAACGGGATCAGAGCTTGGCGGCTTCGGCCAGTTCCTGCAGGGCTTGGGCGCCGGCTTCGGCCCAGGTCGCACGGTTGCCGGTGCGTTCCCAGGCGAAGTTCAGCCCCGAGCTCGCGTTCACCAGGTGTCCCCACGGATCTTGGCCGCCCGCGCGCAGACGACGCACGACTTCGTCGATGCCGCCGCCTTGGCCGCCCTTCACGCCGGGCACCGAAACGCCGGGAATCAGGAACGGGCTCGCGAACGGACGGCCCGAGAACCACCCTGCGATCCGCTCCAGCTCTTCGGGGGCGGTGGCGCCCACCACGAACCCCATCTGATCGGCACCCTTCCAGGAAAGGGCCGTTTCGGCCACATGCAGGTACAGGGGTTTGCCATCGATGACCAGATCCTGGAAATCCTTGGCGCCCGGATTGGACGTGCGCAACAGCAGGAAGACGCCCTTGCCTTCGGTGGAAAGGAACGGTTCCACCGAGTCGCGCCCCATGTACGGGGCCACCGTGACGGTGTCTGCAGCAAAAGGGCCGAACGCCGCGCGGGAGTAGGCATCCGACGTGCGCCCGATGTCGCCGCGCTTGGCGTCCAGCACCACGTGCACACCGGCCTCGCTCCAGGCCTTGCAGATCCTGGCGAGCGATTCGACCGCCTTGGGGCCGAACGCCTCGTAGTAGGCCGCGTTGGGCTTCACGGCGGCGGGCAGGATGCCGCGCTTCTGGCAGGCGTCCAGGAACCCAAGGCCGAACGTTTCCACGATCTGGTGGGGTTCGCCCTCCAGGGGGATGCGATCCAGGAGCGGATCGATTCCAAAGCAGACGTTGTTGCCAGCCACGCGCGTGCGGGCCACGATGCGATCATGGAGGGAGTTCATAGCCAAGGAAAGGTAGCCCCGCTCCCGGCGCGGGTCACTTCGAAAGAAACGCCTTTTCCAGCAATTCGGCCTGGCGCTTGCGAGTTGGCCACGACAGGTACCCCAAAGCGGCGAAGGCCAGCATGGGGATCATGCCCGTGGTCATGATGGTCGGGTTGGCGGCCACCAAGTTGGCTTGGATCGCCACTTGCACGGCCAGAAGACACACGACGGGGCCGACTTCCCACGCCCCCGTCCTCACCGACCAGGTCTTGCGCAGGTGGTGGCTGATCTTGTCGGCGTCGGTGGCCGTGGCGGCCAGCGCCTTGGGACCCCGGAACGGCGCCTGGAGGACGGCCTCCAGCGCCTTGCGGGAGGTGCGCATCTTGAAAATCCACATGCCGAGCGCGTGACCGGCCACCCACAGCACGATCCCGACCATCCCGATCGCCAAGACCGCGCCCATGGCCGCCGGGTTGTCGCCCACCGGGCGGGACAGCAGCGTGAGCACCACCACCGTGGCGGCAGAAAGTAAAAACGCCCCGTGCACGAACTGCGCGGGGCGGACCTGTTCCACGGCGGTGAACCGTGCGATGTCGGAAGATGTGATGCGGAGGGTCTTGGAGTTGTTGTGCTTGTTCACTTCACTTCCAAAAGTACCGAATTCCCTTCCACCGAAACCACGGAAAGCTTGTTGCGCTCCTTGTTGATCTTGTGGTCGTCCACCGAAGAGCAGAAGTCTTCCGTCGTGCCGCGCCAGTTGATGTCCAGGAACAGGACCTTTTCGGCGAGCTTGCGGCTCTGGACGTTCACGGCCATGGCGCGCAGTTCTTCCGTCACCACCTGCGAAGCCTGGTAGTTGGGGATGTTCTGGATCCGCACGCGGATGAGCGTGCCGTTGTTGGCCTTGTCCTGCCAGGCCTTGATCAGCTGGTCGATCAGCCCGTTGTTTTCCAGTACCTTCTGCGAGGCCTTCTCCAGCGCCTTGGTCCCCGCCACCGTGGCGTTGGGGTGCACCATGGGGGCGTCCCCGGCGCGGGTGGCCAGGATCTCGTGGGTGTTCACATCCACCGCCTTGAGCACGATGGACCCCGAAGCCGACTTCATGCCGGTGTTGCGGAAGTAGGGGTTGTCGGTCATGTCGGCTTCCGTGGCGGTAGCGGTTCCCACGATCACGACTTCGGCACCCAGTTCGGCGCCCAGGGTCGCGGCGACCTTGAGATCACCCCCGGAGGCCATGGCGATCTCCTTGGCCCGCTTGGCGCGCAACTGCTCGGATGGTTCCACCACTTCGAATTCGCGCGACTTGAAGGCGGCGATCACCGACACCTCCGTGCGGCCGTCCGCGGCCAGCTTGCCCATGACGGTTTCCGTCACGAGCACCGCCACCCGGGGGTTGCCCACCGCCGACCGCAGGATCGCCAAGGCCATCAGGTCCTGACGGATTTCGGCCTTGGACACGGTGGCTTTCACGGTCACTTCCCATGCGCCGTCCGGGCCTTGGGTCTTGTCGACCACCTCCGACGCCTTCACCGCGCCTTCGGTGCGGGTGAGCACCAGGTCGCGCTTGGTCTGGAAGTTCTCGATCTCGGTCTGGCTCGTGATCACCTGGCCGATTCCCTTTTCCACCGCGGCGCGATTGGCGGCGCGGGTGGCGGCTTCCACGGTGGGGCCGTAGCCGGTCGCTTCCACGACCAGATCCTGTGCGTGCAGCGCTCCCGCGAACAGGAGCGCCAGGGCCAGACGTCGGATGCTCATTTGCGCAGCTCCTTGATGAGGCGGATGGTCAACAGCGCGTCGGCGCCCGACACGGGCTTGAGCGCACCGAAGGTGCCGTCGGGATTGGGGCTCATCACGTTGTGGTCGACCGCGTCGCAGATGGCGTTGAAGTAGGGGCTTCCGGTGCCCACATCGGAAAAGCGCGAAGGCCCGCCGATGTACTTGGTCGCCAGAGTCTTGTCGCCCAGCGCCACCATGAGGGCGTCTTCGGCAAGCAACGCGAACTCGGCGCGGGTCAGGCCCAGAGCGGGCTGGAAGGTGCCGTCGGGGTTCACCTGCAGACCGCGGATCCCGTACTTGAGGGCGTCCTCGATGAAGTTCTGGGCCCAGTGCCCGGAAATGTCGGAAGCCGCGGGCTTGGCCACCGGAGCGTCCTTCTTTTCCAGCGGATTGGTCGGACCCTTGAACGAGGTGTCCACGTTGGCACCGCGGGTGCGCGACAGCAGACGGTCGATCTCCAATTCGGCGATGAACAGGGCTGCGGCGTCGGCGCGGGTGAGCGAATCCACCAGCGCGATCTTCTTGCCCACGCGGGTGCCCGGGGCGGCGCGCTCGATCTTCTGAATGCGCGCCCAGGCGTCGTTGGCGGGGGTGGTGTAGCCCTTGTCGATGTCCAGCACCTTGCGGTAGGCGTCGCCGGCCTCGCGGAACTTGAAGGCCCAGGTGCGGACCATTCCCAGGCGGTACCACGATTCCGAGTGCTTTTCGTCGCGCTTGAGCGCCTTCGCGAAAGCCTTCTCGGCGTCGTCGATCCAGTCTTCCGGATCCTTGCCCTTGTTCTTTTCTGCGATGAACACGCCGCGCGCCATGAACCCGTCGGGGATCTTGTCGTCGCGGTCGATCGCATCGTCGATGTGATCATCGGCGGCGTCCCACTTGCCTTCGCGGGCTTCCAACATCCCCAGGCCCGCGAGGGCCGGAGCGTATTTCTTGTTGAGTTCCAGCGCGAGCGTGTATTCCTTGCGGGCGCGTTCGTTGTCGCCCGCGTCGTAGTACTTCTTGCCGGCTTCGGCGTGGGTGCGCGGGTCGTCCATCAGGCCGGCGGCCTTGCGCTTGGGGCCGCAGGCGGTGAACAGCATCGGGACGAACGCGAAAGCGATCAGGGTCTTGAGTTTCATGGGAGGGGTCTCCTGCAATGCTTCGGGGTCAGGTTCAGTCGACGACGAAGACCACGCGGGCTTCGGAGAGGAACTTGAGGTTCTGGGCGGCGCTCTTGATGGAGAGCACGTCCTCGGGTGAGAGCACCGCGTCGGTCTTGGCGGCGCCGTCGGCCTTCACGGCCTTGACCACGGCGGGGTTGTCTCCAATACGGTCCTTCATGACTCGGGCGCCGTCGATGCTCTTGGCGTAGCCGGCCATGCCGTACTTGACCGCCCATTCGCGCGAGACGTTGGCCGATCCGTACAGCTCCTTGCCGTCGGACTCCAGCACACGGGGCGCCAGGGCGGGCAGAATTCCCAGACCGCGGGCGTCGATCACCAGGCCGGTGTACACCGACGACTTGAGGCTGGCCGGAGGAGCCGCCTTGCCGTCTTCGCCCCAGCTCCAGGTCTTCACCGCCGGAACGGTCTGGATGCTGGAGGGCAACACGATGTCGCCCACGCCGTCCAGCGGGATCTGGACGTTGACTTCCACGGTGAGGTCGTCCATGTAGCGGGGCTGCGAGAACTGGAACCCCTTCACGTAGCCTTCCACTTTGGATCGCACGTTGTCGTCGGCGGTCATGGAGTTGGCCACGGTGGTGTTGGAATTGATGGGCACGCCCTTCACGAGTTCCAGGGCGTTGCGGAGCGCGGTCTGCTGGGCGGCGCGAATGGCGCCGGGGCGGGCGGCGGCCTGCGGGTGCTTGGGGTTGACGGCTCCGATGCCTTTGGCGCAGACGGTCCGTTTGGTCCAGTCGATGCCTTCGGTGCAGTCCTGGGCGCGCACCATGGCGGCGAACAGGAAGGAAGTCGTGAGTGCGATGCGGATTGTGGCGTTCATGGGTCCTCCGATGAGGTTCCGGGGATTGTGCAGACAGGAGTCTACTTCTTCTCGGTATCTGTAAGCAATGGTGCATTTTATGTCAGCTTGCGGTCTGTGACGGTCCGCACAAACCTTCCATTTCGCGATCCAGGTCACATTGTCCGTGTTTTCCGACTCCCTCCAACTGTTCGTTTTTGCCGGAACCGCCGTCTATGCAGGCTTTTTGCTGGTGCTCTGCGTCGGGTTGTTCCGCCTGAAGCCGCCTCCCACCGGCGGAAAACCCTCCGTTTCCGTGGTGGTTCCCATGCACAACGAAGAAGCCAACGTGGCGGGAACCCTGGAAGCGATCTCGCTGCAGGACTACGCCGGAGATTGGGAACTGGTCTGCGTCGACGATCGGTCGACAGACCGCACGGCGGAAATCGTCCGATCCTGGTGCGAGCGCGATGCCAGATTCCGGCTGATCCAGGTCGACCCGTCCGAACCCGCCGTCCCCAGCCCCAAAAAACGCGCGCTGGCCCGCGGAATGGACGCCGCCAAAGGCGAGATCCTGGCCACCACCGACGCCGATTGCCTCCCGCCCCGCCACTGGATCACAACGCTGGCTGGGTGCTTCGTGGATGGCGTGGATCTGGTCCAGGGTCCCAAGCACAACCTGGGCGACGGCTGCTCGGCGCACCGCTACCAGCGGCTTGAAATGCTCGCGTTCGTGGGAGCGGAAGCCGCCGGGTTCGCGTTGGGCAAGCCGTTCCTGGCATCGGCGCCTTCGTTGGCCTACCGATCCGAGTTGTATCGGCGTGCGGGAGGGTTCCACGGGCTGGAGGGACTCGTTTCCGGCGACGACGACATGCTGGTGCATCGCATGGCGAACGCGGGAGGGCGTTCCGTGTATGCCATGGATCCCACCGCCTCGGTGGGGACCCACCCCGCCAATTCCTGGCGCGAAGTCCTGAACCAGCGGGCACGGTGGGCCTCCAACGGCAGCCGCTACGAAAATCCCGCCTACGTGGCGCTGCTGGTGGCCATGTTCCTCTGGTGGTGCTGGCTGGTGGTCGGCTGGATCCCGTGGGCCGCCGGAATCGTCCCCGGTTGCGCCTGGTGGGGCGTGTGGGCCGCCAAGATCCCGTTCGACCTCGCGTTCCTGGCCATGGCTGCGTGGCGGTTCAAGCGCTGGCGAACCTTGGCCGACTACGTCTGGTGCCTGCCCATCCAGGTGCCGGTTTTTGTCTATGCGGCGGTGGTGGGGCATCTTGGCTGGTTTCGATGGACCCGCGAAGCGGACGGCGGTTGAGACGAGCCTTGGCGCGCATTCTCGCCACCCTCACCGCTCGACGTCCCGGCGCGGACGCCTTCGGGTTCGGGTGACTTCGACTGCATCGCCAAATCTCGCCTCAACTTCGGGTCGGGGGGTGTTTTCCCATAACTCTTGGGCGCGGCAGGTCGTCTGCATCCACGGCAACGCCTTCAACTACGGGTCAGATCGGTTCGGGTGACTCCCTCAGAACGCCTTCACCTACGGGTCGGGTGGTTTTTGTCGCTCGCTGTCCTTCGGACTCGCTCGCCGAGGATGTCGGTGGGAGGTGCCTTGTCTCTTCCCCGGCGATTCGCTGTCGCTGTTGGGGCGAGGCGTGCGTCCCGGCTGTTGCCGAACTGCGGTTGGGCTCATGACTCGATGGACAGGTTGGGCGCCTCCCCGCCGAAGCATCGGCGGGGCCGGGTCGCTGCGGGCTACCCTCCGGTCGGCCCTTCGGCGCCGGTCGGTGAGCGGAGTCGAACCGCCCGGCGCCGAAGGGCTGCTTTCGCACCCTTCGCACCCCTGGCGCGGTTCCGCCTCACGGCTGCGCCGTTCGGCGGTGGGGGGTGGGATTTCGTTTTAGCGTACTGAAACGGTTCGCGGAAATCGCGAATGGTTTTAGTGTAATGGGAATGGCTGTTGTGTTTGTCGCCTCGGTGTTCACGACCGGATCAGTCTCGTAGAACCTCGCGAAGCGCCTCCGCGGTCTTTACTGGCGGCAGGCATTCGGTTCCACGGCAGATCCATGCCGTGGGGGTTTCCGTGGCGGGATGATCGCCAGCGAATCCCTTCGCCAAGGCCAGCGGGAGTTCGGTGCCGCCGCTTTGCACGAGGATGTCGGGAGTGCGTGGGCCGCGCAGGACGATGTCCAGCATTTCCTTGTAGTCGGGATCCGTCGGCGAGCCGTTCAAGTGGATCAGTAGTGCGTTTGGCGACAGGATCCGCCAAGCGTCCAGCAGTGAAGAATAGACGCGCGGATGTCTGGCGACGGGCTCGCCCGCGGCGGCCACGATCCCTTCCGCGATTTGGCGGTAGGCGTCGTTCCCGGTCAGGTGCCAGAGCTTGGCGAGCAGTCTTGCCGCCACGCCGTTGCCGCTGGGGGTGGCGTTGTCGTGGAGCGGTGCGACGTCGGCGAACAGGTCGTTGCGGGATTTGTCGGCGAACCGGAGCGTGGGCGATCCCGGCTCGGCGAATCGCTCCAGGATCTGGTTCGCGAAGTCCACGGCGCCGTTCAGCCATTGGGGTTCGCCGGTGGCTTGCCACAAGTCCAACAGCCCGTCGCCCACGAAGGCCCAATCCTCCAAGGTGCCGGGATTCTTGGCTTGGCCGTCCTTCCAGACGCTCCAAAGCCCGTTTTCGTGGCGCAACCGGGTGCGAATGAATTGCGCGATTCCGCGTGCCTGGTCCAGCAAGTCCGGATCTCCCAAGCGGGCGCCGGCGATCGCCAAACCCGACATCGCCAACCCGTTCCAGGACGCCAGCACCTTGTCGTCCAATCCTGGTCGCTCGCGCAATTGGCGGGCGGTGAACAGGAGCGAACGCCACGAATCCTCCTTGAGGTCGCCCCCGACAGGTTCTGGCGTCGATCGCCACAGGACGTTCTTCCCCTCGAAGTTCCCGGACGGCGAACAGTTCCATACCCTTGCGAAATCGGTCAGATCGCGACCCAGCAGATCCGAAAGATCTTCCCAGTTCCACACGTAGTAGGCGCCCTCTTCGCCTTCGCTGTCGGCGTCCAGGGCCGATCTGTAACCGCCATGCGGGTCGGCCAGTTCGCGGCGCATCCAGGCGGCGGTGTCGCGCGCCACCTGCGCGTAGCGGGGCTCCTGGAGCACTGCGGAGGCCTGCGCGTACACGGCGAGCAGCTGCGCGTTGTCGTAGAGCATCTTCTCGAAGTGCGGCACCAGCCACTTGTCATCGGTGGAATAGCGCGCGAACCCGCCGCCCACGTGGTCGCGGATCCCACCTTGCGCAATCCGGTCGAGCGTCGTGCGCAATGCCTTTGCTTCCGCCTCCGAGTGTCCGCCTTTGGCCATGCTCGCGCCCAGGAATCCGTGCGGCGGGAATTTGGGCGCGCCCGGGAAGCCGCCCCAGACCGGATCGAGCGACAGGATTTGTTTGGAAAGGCCGGATTCCACCTCTTCCACTCCGGGAAATTCGTCGCTTCCGGCCATATGGCTCCCGGCCAGTTCCTTGGCGAGCGCGTCGGCGTTGGACCGGATGCGCGCCCCTTCTCGACGGAATCCGTCGCACACTCCGTCGACCACCTCCAGCCACGAGGGCATCATGCCGCGTCGCGACGGGGGAAAGTAGGTGCCGCCCCAGAACGGGATCTTTTCCGGCGTGACGAACACGTTCAGCGGCCATCCGCCATGCCCGCTCAGGCGTTGCACGAACTCCATGTAGCCCGCGTCGATGTCGGGCCGCTCCTCGCGATCGACCTTGATGCACACCAGGTTGGCGTTCATGTGCGCGGCCGTCGCGGCGTCGGAAAACGATTCGTGTTCCATCACATGGCACCAGTGGCAAGCCGAATAGCCGATGGACACGAGCACCGGAACGTCGCGCCGGGCGGCTTCGGCGAAGGCTTCGTCGCACCAAGGCCACCAGTCCACCGGATTGGTGGCGTGCTGCAGGAGGTAAGGCGAAAGCTCGGAGGCGAGGCGATTGGCAGTGCTCATTGAGACAAGATCGCAAAAACCTGGGTCAGCGGCGCGCCAGGCAGGATTTGCGAATATGGCGTAAATTCAAAACGAGCACTTGTGATTTTACGCTATATTCATAAAATGATCCCGAGGTTGGCGCAACAATTCGCACTGAAGCTTCATCAACGCCCCAGAGGAAGGTTGCTGGTGCTGACGGGGGCTCGGCAGGTCGGGAAAAGCACGTTGGCCAAGGCTGCGTTTCCGGAGTACAGCTATGTCGACCTGGATGCGCCCATGGATCGGGAGCGGCTGTCCAGGTTGGGGCCGGAAGATTGGGCCCAGCGCTTCCCATGCGCCGTCGTCGATGAAGTCCAGAAGATGCCCGAACTGTTCGACACCTTGAAGGCCAGGTACGATCGCGATCCGATGGCAAAATATGTCCTGCTAGGATCCAGCCAGATCCTGCTGGCCAAGCGATTGCAGGAAACCCTGGCAGGACGGATCGCCTTGATCGAGATGTTTCCGCTGACCCTTCTGGAGCTGGTTGCCGGTCCGGGAGGTGTACTGGGCGACAGTCGAATGGCGCGTTTGCTTGGAAGCGATGCGCCGATGGATCTTCTGCGGAAATGGGAAGATCCGTTGTTTCCGTCCAGTCGCGGATTTGCGCGTGCGACCCAGGAATGGGATGGCTTGCTCCGGTGGGGTGGGATGCCGTTTTTGCAGGCGCAGGGCAACACGGAGGACGACAAAGCGGGGTGGCTGGCCGATTACCAGCGTACTTTCCTGCAAAGGGATCTGTTGGACCTGTCGGAACACAGCCGGCTCGAGCCGTTCGGTCGGTTGCAAGCTTTGGCGGCGCTTCGGACCTCGCAGACCATCCAATTCTCGGAGCTGGGGCGTGGGGCCTCGATCTCCGCTCCGACGGTTCAGAAGTACCTGCGCTACCTGGAACTGTCCTACCAGGCTTTGCTGCTTCCTCCTTGGTTTCGCAACCAAGAAAAACGGCTGTCGAAGATGCCCAAGATCCATTTCCTGGACATCGGGATCCTTCGCTCGCTGACGGGTAAACGAGGTCCTGTCGATGGGGCGGAATACGAGAGCGCCGTGGTGGCGGAAACGATCAAACTGATCCGGACCCTGTCGCTACCGATCAAACCCCATTTCCTGCGGACTTCGGATGGACGCGAAGTCGATCTCCTCTTGGAGCGGGAGGATGGATACTTCGCGATCGAAATCAAGATGACGGCACGAGCGTCGCCCACGGACGCTCGACACTTGCTGGACCTCGAAGGACTGTTGGACAAACCTCTGTTGGCTTCCCTGGTCCTGAGCCAAGACCCGGATCCGAAGTGGTTCGCCGATCGAAAGACCTTCGCGTTCCCGTCGGCGTTTCTGTTGGCTTGCGAGGATTGATCTTCCGCGAAACCGCAAATGCGGCGCATCGCAGAGCATGCCTGGACGACTTCATGGTGGTGGATTGGTCGAACCAGGACCTAATTTGCCTGCTATGAACCAGGATGCCTTGTTCGCCGCGTGCGCCCAAACCTTTCCCGAGACGGTCCGCCGTTTGTCGGATCTTGTCGCAATCCCCTCGTGCTCCTTTCCGGGCTTCGACCCGGTGCACCTGGAGGAATCGGCACAGGCCACCGCCGACTGGTTGTGCGCCATCGGGATGCCGGATGTCGAGCTGCTGCGCGTGGAAGGGATCCCGCCGTACGTGATCGCCCGCGACCACCGCGCCGGACCCGGCAAGCCCACGTTCCTCCTGTATGCGCACCACGACGTCCAGCCACCCATGCGCGAAGAGCTGTGGGTCTCCAAGCCCTACGCTCCCACCCTGCGCGACGGCCGTCTGTTCGGGCGCGGTGCCGCCGACGACAAGGCGGGCATCGCTTTGCACGCAGGATCCATCGAGGCCTGGTACAAGGCCGGCGGTTCGCTTCCAGTGAACGTCACGGTTCTGATCGAAGGCGAAGAAGAGGTCGGTTCCGACAACCTCGAGCGATTCATCAAGGGGCACAAGGAGCTGCTTTCCGCCGACGCGGTCGTGATCGCCGACCTCGCCAACTACGATACGGGTGTGCCGTCGCTCACTGTTTCGCTGCGCGGCCTGGTGGCGGTGGAACTCGAGCTTCGCGCCCTTGAACGTCCGGTCCATTCCGGCGTCTGGGGCGGCACGGTTCCGGATGTGATCTCGGCCTTCTGTCGGATCCTGTCGTCGCTCACGAACGCCGACGGATCCATCGCCATCGAAGGAATCCTCGATGGGATCATTCCCCCCACGGAGCAGGAAATCGCGGATTGGGCGGCGCTTCCGTTCGATCGCGGCACCTTCGCCGCGCAAGGTGGGATTGCGCCCGAGCTCGCGCCGCGCGACGGCGTGGAACTGGGACGCAGGCTCTGGCGAACGCCCGCGCTATCCGTGAACGGAATCCAATCCGGAACCCAGGGCAGGACGGGCAACGTCCTGATGGACAAAGCCTGGGCGCGCGTGGGCATCCGCATCGTGCCGGGCATGGATCCTCGCCGGACCATGGACCTGCTCAAGGCCCATCTGCTCGCGAGGGTGCCTGCCGGCATGCGGCTGGACATCTCGGAAGAAAGCCTCGCGCCGTCGTGGGGGACGTCCATCGACCATCCGATCTTCGCGAAGGTGCGCCAGGCGATGGAGGAAGGCTACGGCAAGGCGCCCGTGGCGATCGGCTGCGGGGCGAGCATTCCGTTCGTGGAAGCCGTCACCGAAGCGCTGGGCGGAATCCCCGCGCTCCTGGTGGGGGTGGAAGACCCCTGGTGCAACGCGCACTCCGAGAACGAGTCGGTGCACTTGGGCGACCTGGAGAAGGCCATCCGCAGCCAGGCGAGGTTGTTCGGGCTGGTGGGGAACGGTCAATAGTTAGCTTCGAACCCCACGGCGATCGGCGCCGAGGTCTCCACGCGCGAATATTCCAGGATCACGCCATATTCCATCTGATCGGTTTCCCAGGCTCAGTGGGAACCGATCGAGTACGCCCAGCGATTTTGGCACTCCAATAATTTCTGTGGGTCGCTTCAGGTTGTTGCCATCTTGGGGCAGGGCCTGGCGCGCCGAGATGGAAGAGTACGTCGTTTTTGAACGCCTCGAAATGACGTAATTCCTTGAATCTGGGATCATACGCATGAAGCTTTATCTTCCATGGCTCCAACTTGCCTGGCTGTTCCGTCTGTCAGGGCGGGGAGCGGGTCAACTCGCCAAGCTCTCGCTTGAGTTGCAACATAATGTAACTTGTGGGTATGATACCTACATCCAATGGCGGCGAAATTTCTAAGGATCAAATTGATGTTCGTGAGCTGTTAGCGTTATTGTGGGAAAAAAAAGGATGGATTCTCGGCGTATCATTGGCAATGACGGCTTTTGCTTCATTCTATGCCTATAAAATTGCATCTCCGGTCTATGAGTCTAGCGCGATTTTACTCCCGACGGAGGCTCCTGTAAATAACCAGCTTGGTGCTGCCGCGGCATTGCTCGGGAAAAGCCAAAACTCGAATGCGGACGCCGAGTTGTATCAAGGTTTACTTACCTCGCGAACTGTACTGCAAAAACTCTTGCGTGCGCCAATAACAAATAGCAGCGATACAGGACAGGGAAGAATAGAACCACTTTTTGCTACTCTAAAAATTGACACGAACAAGCTCGGCTCCATAGAGGCTGCGACAAAAAGTTTGGGTTCGGCTGTCCGTGTAGATACAAAGGAGAGTGGTAAAAGTGGGATTATTGAAGTTACGTATAAATCTCATGCGCCTTGGCTTGCTCAGCAAATCGCTAATTCTTTGCTTGAGATTTGTCAAGAGGAGATTCGGCGAATCAGGATGGCGAGGGCGAATGTTGTTATGTCTCGACTTATGCCAGCAGTCCATCAGTCTCAAATGGAATGGGATTCTGTGGCGAAGCAATTGGCTAATTACAAAGATCAAAATCGCTCCATTGTCCTTCCTGGCCAAATGCTGCAAATTTCACGACTTGAAATTGAGAAGTCGGCAAAAGAGCAGAAGTATCTGCTGTTGAGAAAGGAGTATGAACTTCAACAAATTGAAATAGCAAAATCTATACCTCCCATGATGGTTGTCGATTCAGCAAGTTTGCCGACGAAAGAAGCTAAGCCAAAGCGCATGCTGATTGTTTCTTTTGGCTTTCTTTTAGGTGCAGGTGTTTCTGTATTCGGATTGCTTGCAGTTTCAATTTCTCAGAGTCGTCTCAAATAAACAAATGAAGTTGCGCGCTAGTCGAGAAGATTTGATTTTGTATTGGATATTTTTCTTATTGCCGCTTGCGGATTTGTTCACCGGAGCACTTCTGTCGTGGAATCTTTTCAGTGAAGGGGGGCTCGCTTCGCCTTCACAGGCCTTCCGAATGGCTTTATTGGTGGTTGCCTTTTGGCAGCTAAAGGCTGTTCAAGTAGCCTATGTGTCATCTTTGATTTTTGTCTGCTTGATTTCAGAATACATTGGAATGCTAACCCACCAGTCGGTTTACGGCTTTGGTATTGGGGTTGTTAATGTATTTAAAATAGTCTATGTATGCTGTTTATCGCTTGTGATCTCAAATCTGGTTTTCGAGAAAAAGATTTCGAAAACTCAACTACTTGAGCTTGCGCTCAACGGGCTTCTGATTTACTCGTTCAACGTGGTGCTTGCTGCTGTATTCGGATTTGGAGAAAAAACTTACGGCGATGGTACGTTTGGGACAAAAGGCTTTGTGCCTTCAAATAATGGGCTATCTTTAACGCTGGGCGCGGCTTTAATCTTAAGCTTGCATTTTAAATCCAGGTTGTCGCATGTTTTGCGCTCGTGGGTGATATTTGTTGCAGTTGTATTGATTGGGGCGAAAGCGTCTATTGTATTTGTTTCTGCATTTTCTCTTGTTGTATTTATTCGAGCGAAAGTTTCGCTAAAGATAGTGGGGTTGGTATTTGTAGTATCGGTTATCGGGTATTTTTTTGAAGAATTAGCAGGGGCGTTCGCTGTGGTTTTTGATGTCATCGTATGGCGTTACCAGAACTCCAGTGACGGCATTGTTTCGTTTCTCGCCTCTGGCCGAGATGCCTATGTTAAGTTCGCATTTAGTGGAATCGGGATGAATTTATCGGACATGTTTAGATTGATTTTTGGGCAGGGTGCTTTGGTGTCTTTCCATGATTTGGAAACAATGAAGCCTCTGCATTTTTCTGGATCAAATTTGACGAAGTATGAGACGTTAGAAAGTGACTTGTTTGACGTGCTATTTCAATATGGGAGTGTTCTTGTAATGGGGTATTTGTTGATTATGATTGGGGTTTCTGTGCGTTTCTTATGGATGCGCCAGTGGCTTTTCCTTGTGGCTTGGCTTTTGATCTGCATGTTTTCTATATTAGCTGGGCACACCATTTTTAACGGAATGTCTGCAACGCTAATAATTTTACTTGTCGCGATAAGCTCGCCAGTGAAGAGTGACCACCCTAAGTTGAATCAGAAGCTGATGGAGTTTGTATGATGTTGTCTAAGGAACAAGGTGCTTTCTCCAAGATTCGAGTATTGTTCGTGAGTCGACGCACATTGTATAGCTCCCCAGGTGGAGACACTATTCAGCTAGAGAAAACCGCTGAATATTTGCGCCGTCTTGGAGTTGTTGTAGACATAAGATTGGCTGGAGAATCCCCAGTTGCCGATGGCTATGATCTAGTACATTTTTTTAACGTTATTCGACCCGCGGACATATTACCGTATTTTTCCCCCAAGTTAAAAACCCCAAAGCTGATTTCGACAATTTATGTCGATTACTCCGAGTACGACAAAAGAATGTCAAATAGCCGCGTTATTCGGTTACTTGGGAGCGATTTCAGAGAATACCTAAAGGTGATCGGCAGGCGCATCTTAAATGGAGAGCGAATTTCAGATTATCGGTATCTGCTGATGGGGCAAAGGCGTTCATTGAAGATGGTGGTGAATCAATCACAGATGCTTCTGCCTAATTCACTAAACGAGAATAACCGCCTTTCAAGAGATTATAAAATTAACCGCCCCTTCCGTGTGATACCAAATGCGATAGATCATGAATTATTTGCACCCGGGGTGGCTCCGGATCCAAGATTTTCAGATGCGGTCCTTTGTGTTGCAAGAATTGAAGGACGGAAAAATCAACTTAATTTGATTCGCGCATTGAATGGGGCGGAGTATCCCGTCTATATCATTGGAAATTCTTCCCCAAATCATAAGCAATATTATGAGCAGTGCAAGTTCGAAGCCGCAGAGAATATTCATTTTATCGAGCACATACCGCACTCCAGCCTACCTTCTGTCTACGCGGCGTCGAAGGTCCATGTTCTGGCCAGTTGGTTCGAAACAACTGGGCTGTGTTCTCTCGAAGCTGGCGCCATGGGCTGCTCTCTGGTAGTAACTGACAAAGGCGATCAAAAAGAGTACTTTTCAGGGTTCGCAGAATTTTGCGCTCCGGATGATGTTGCTTCGATCCGAAGGGCTGTTGATGCGGCCTATGCCGCACCTAAGTCTTCAGCATTCGTCGAGTTGATCCGGGAAAAATACACTTGGCACTGTGCAGCGAAACAGACGCTGGCAGCCTATAGAGAGGTTCTCGGACTTGAGGAAGGCTAGCTTGAAAATCGCCCTCATGGGAACTCGAGGAATTCCTGCTAGCTACGGTGGATTCGAAACCTGTGTTGAGGAAGTAGGCGCTCGACTTGCCGCTCGAGGGCATGCTGTAACCGTTTACTCCAAGCGACCAATCGACACTGAAGAAGTTCCTGAGTACAGAGGGATGAGAAACATCTATCTGCCTCGACCGCAAGTGCGCGGTGTAGAAACCTTGGTGGCTACAGCCTTGTCGATTGTGGATTCGCTTTTTAGAAGCTATGACATCCATATGATCTTCAATGGCGCGAACAGCCCACTTGTTCCTCTGTTGCGATTTTTTGGCAAGCATGTTGTGCTAAACACTGATGGTCTTGAATGGCAGCGCGACAAATGGGGGCCAATCGCTAAGAAATACTACAAGACAAGTGAGAAAATTTCAGCAAGAGTCTGCAAGCACTTGATCTCTGATTCAGACGCGATTCACGATTACTACGCTCAGACACATAAGGTAGAGTCGACGATCATTGCCTACGGAGCAAATCTTCCTGGCACGTATACTTCAAAAGAAGTGGAAAGTGTTTTAAGCGAATACGGGCTTGTGCCTGGCCAGTATTTTATCCAAGTCACCCGGTTTGAGCCAGAAAACCAACCATTATTCTGCTTGCAAACGTTTGCGAAACTTAAGCTAGACAAGATAAAATACGTACTCGTGGGCGGTAGTCGTACAGGGACTGCCTACATGGAGTCGATCAGTTCATTCGGGGACATGCACACTAATGTAACTTTGCCAGGCTTTATTTATGACAAAAGAACACTAGAAATTCTAATGACTAATTCCCTTGCATATGTTCATGGTAATCGGGTTGGTGGAACTAACCCAGCGCTGCTACAGGCTATGGCCGCTGGCCGACCTGTAATTGCTGCAGATTGTGTCTTCAATAGGGAAGTTCTCGGTGAGCTTGGGGTGTTTTTCGAGTCACGCATTGATTCACTAGCAAATGGGATGCTTAAATTTGTTGAAAATCCCGAATACGCCAAGCCGCAAGTTTTCTCAAATATTACTCGAATCATGGCTAAATATAATTGGGATCTTATTGCAGACAAGTACGAGGCTTTATTCAAAAAGGTAGCAAAGAGTTCCTGAGATGAATAATCGAGGCTGCAACAAGATTTCTGTTGTCACGATTGTCCGCAATGCTCCAGAAGGCTTAAGGAAAACGCTTGCGAGCGTCTCCGAGCAAACTGAACATCCATTTGAACACTTAATTATTGACGGAGCATCGACAGACGGCGAAACGATCAAATCTGCAAGAGATTATGCAGAAACCTATCCGTATGCAAAGTTGCACTCTGAAAAAGATACTGGTATCTCGGACGCCTTGAATAAAGGGGCTAGGGTGGCAATGGGTGATTTTGTCATTTTTATGAATGCAGGAGATGTATTTTACAACAATCAATCTTTAGTGCGTTTAGCAGAGATTATTGCCGATCATGTTGCGCCTTTTGTCCTTTATGGACAGGCTGAATTGCTTTACCCAAATTTCACAACCAAGATGAAACAACGGGATCACCGCTCGCTGGATTCCATCTTCCAGTTTTGGAATCCGATTTGCCACCAAGCGACAGTTGTTTCAAGAGAGTTGCTGTTGAAGTACCCCTTTCGGGAGGGGCTAAAGTATTCAATGGATTTAGATTTTTGGGTGCGCTTGTTAGGAGATAGGGTTCCATTTCATCGGACTACACTAGTTTGCTGCAAATACGAAGTAGGAGGAGTCTCATCTGACCCGAAAAACACCCCCGCAATAATTGATGAGCATTTAAAGGTTTATCGTGAATCCGGCCGATGGTACAAGAGGATTCCTGCTTTTGGAGTCCAGTTGCGGTATTGGGCTGAAAAAATCGGTGGCTCATTTTTGCAGCGTGTCATAAGCCATGTTAGAAAACGGCGCAATCGTTAAATCTCAATCTTGAAATGAGAAATGATGACTAGGGATGCACTTAGAAAAATGATCTCATGGTCGACGAGGGTCGTAATTGGGAAAGAATTCAAGATAGATGCGCAATTGCCGATTAGCTATTTGTTTTCTGAAAGTGTTCGGCGAGCTGTGATGCTTCTTTTTGGCGTTTTACGGTTTTATAAACTTGGTGTTATGCTTTCACCATCGGCAAGAATCCGATGCCGAAGCCGTATTTTTGTCAAGGGAAGCTTAGTGCTTGAAGATAATGCTGTGATAAATGCATTGTCGGAAAATGGGATTGAATTTGGAAATGGCGTCTCAATAGGGAAATCTGCTTGCATTGAATGTACTGGGACAATTAGAGATTTAGGAAAGGGCTTGCGACTCGGTGATGGCGTAGGGGTTGGCTCGTTTAGTTTTCTTGGCTGTGCTGGTGGGGTCGAAATCGGGTCAGATACAATTCTTGGTAATTTCGTCAGTCTTCACTCAGAAAATCATGTGTTTTCTGATGTAAGCGTGCCTATTCGTGACCAAGGCGTGATTCGAGCTGGGATAAAAATTGGGAAAGGCTGCTGGATTGGGGCAAAAGCAACCATTCTTGATGGTGTTACGATTGGGGATAATTGCGTGATTGCTGCTGGAGCGGTGGTGGTCGCTGGGGTATATCCTAATTATGTGGTACTAGGAGGTGTTCCTGCAAGAGTCATAAAAGAAATAAAGCCATCTTGCTAGTGGCGAAATATTTCCAGTTAAATTTTGAATCTGGGGTTCCTAGAAAAGCATGTATTTTTGATTTGTTTAAATTGAGGCGCCTTCTGTTCCGGACTTCCATTGCTCGTTTTTCTTTATGATGACTCGCCCGATGCGTTTTAGTGATTCGGCTAGTGTTTCCTTATGCTTAGGTGCCTTCCATGGAAGTCCTATGGATGCTAACGTGGTATAACTGTTGAAAAGCTGCTCGACATAAGGTCCGTAAAAGCGGTTGTGATTGGAGTCGCTAATCTGATACCCACTCCAAAGTCGAATGCGTGAAGAGTTAAAGATCCGGAGCCCATGGAAATGGTAAATACCTGTTGGCTCACCTTGGCACAAATGATTGACATTCCATGGTGCAAGTGTGAGTGCTTTGTTCTGTAGTACCGAAACTCGTCCTGACCAACGCTGTGGCCAGTCGTCTAAGTACTTCTGATCACCGAACTTCCCGTTCTCGAAACGCGCATAGCACCACTCAATGCATCGATCTTGCCACCACTTGATGATCTCCAAGCCAGAAGCATTGGCGCGAACCGGAAGGAACTGAACGCAATAAATGCCGGCGCGTTCTTCTTGGCGGTATTCTGGGGCGTAGGCATGCTCTGTAATCAAGACATCCGAGCCAGATTCATCCATCTCCTTTAAAAGATTGGATGCTGGCCCAAAGAAATATAGGTCAGCGTCAATATAGGTGACTCTTGATGCGCTGGGGTCTTTTGCAAAGACCGCTTGATAGGTAAACGATGTCAATGTCCAACAATATTCGCCTCGAGATCGTGAGGGCTTGATTTCAAGCAGACGTGGATCCATTTCCTCTACGTCTGCAAGAGGGATTGCCTTTAGTGTCGATTCGTTGATTTTTGCAACGGCTTCCAACACCGTCTCGTCCATGCAGACGACCCATAACGTGAATGGCTCATTTTGCCTTTTCAGCGATTGATACAACGCAAGGCCTTGTGGTAAGAACCCTGAATCAAAGAGCGTTACAAAGTGCTCCACGTCATTATGCCTTGAAAGAATTCACAGCATCGACAACTTGCACTACCTCCACATCCGACATCGCCGGATGAATCGGAATCGAAATGCACTCCTTGGCATGGCGCTCCGCTTTAGGAAGGCCATTTGGATCCAACCGGACTTCCAAGCAGGGAGCCTGATGGTGGACGGGAATCGGGTAATGAAACAGGCTGTCGACACCCTTCGATTTGAGGTGGGCTTGGAGGGCGTCGCGATCAGGGCAGGTCAAGACAAAGAGATGGTGGACATGTCTTTCACGATCTTGGGGGAGAGGCAGGGCCCTGACGCCCGGATTCTTGATCTCGGCCGCGTAGATCGACGCGATTTTCCTGCGCGCTTCGGTCCAAGCTGTGAGGTGCTTTAGGCGCTCACGGAGAATCGCCGCTTGGAGCTCGTCGAGTCGGCTGTTCAAACCGACAACAGGGTGCTGGTATCGAACGGACTGTCCGTAGTTCCGCAGTTGACGCGCAAGCTCGGCCAGTTCCTTGTTCGATGTGGACAACGCTCCGCCATCACCGATGCAACCGAGGTTCTTGGTGGGGTAGAAGCTCCATCCGGCGAACGCACCCCAGTTGCCGACCGGGATCCCTGAGGCCTTCGCTCCATGCGATTGGGCGCAGTCCTCGACGAGGTGGATTCCACGGTCGCGACAAATTTCGGACAGCCGTTCCACTGGCCCCGCTTGGCCATAGAGATGGACGAGCGAAACCGCCTTGGTCTTCGAAGAAAGACAGCGTACGACAGAATCGGGATCGAGGATCGCCGTGTCCGGGTCGATGTCGGCAAGGACAGGCGATGCGCCTGTTCGGAGGATAGAGAGCGTCGTGGCGAAGGCTGTCATCGGAGTCGTGACGACCTCGTCGCCCGGACCGACTCCCATCGCGCGGAGTCCGATTTCCAGTGCATCCATCCCGTTGGCCACCCCCACGGTTTCCGATACGCCTGCCCAGGCGGACCACTCTGTCTCGAACGCCTTGACTTCCTGCCCGAGGATGTACCAACCTGAACGAAACACGCGTTCGACGGCGGTCACTTGGGCCTTGATCAGCGCTTCGTCTTCGCGCTTGAAGTCGTTCATCAAGATCATCGAGCTTGCTCCCAATATTTGGATCCGTGCTTGGCGTAATATTGCATGGTGGCGGCGAGCCCCGTGGACAAATCGACCTTGGGCTCCCAGCCAAGGACCTGCTTGGCCATTCCATAGTCGCTAAAATAGTCCCCGATGTCGATCGCCTTCCGTTCGGGAGGAAAAGGAATGAGATCCCAGGATCCCTGCCCGTGGATGGATACGATCTTCTCGGCCAAATCCTTCAGGTTGATCACTTCGCTGCTACCCAGATTCATGACCTGTCCGATGGCTTCATCGCGCGTGGCGGCCAGCAGGAACGCGTCCACGGCATCGTCGACGTAGTTGAAATCGCGCAACTGCAGCCCATCCCCGAAGACCTTGATGGGTTCGTTGGTCAGAAGCTGTTTCACCCAGATCCCCAGGAAGGTCTGGCGAGCGTCCTTGACGCGCATTCCCGGTCCGTAGGTGTTCGTGAGACGCAGCGCGGTGCAGGGGATGCCGTAGACCTTGGAGTAGAGGATGTGGTACCACTCGCCCGAGACTTTGTTGATCCCGTTCACATCGACTGGAACGATCGGGTGTTTTTCGTCGACCGGAAGATATTGGGGTTTGCCATAGATCTGTCGGGTAGACGCGTAGACGATCCTGACCTTGGGGTTGTACTTGCGGGCCGCTTCCAGGATGGACAGCTGGGATGTGGAGTTGATCTCAAGATCCGTGAACGGATCCGTCATGGAATCCATGTGGCTGGTTTGGCCGGCAAGATTGAAGAGATAATCCTTGTCCTTGATCAGATAGGACATGGCGTGGGGATCACGGACGTCGGAAATGTTGACCTGCACCTTGCCACGAAGGTCCTCGACATTGGCGAGGTTGCCGCCATATTGAGGGATGAGGCTGTCGACCAACGTCACCTCGGCGCCGAGTCCGACGAGCTTGCGCGCAAGGCTCGAGCCGATGAATCCGAGGCCTCCAGTGATCAATGCCGTTTTGTTCTTGAACATCAAGGCCACCTTATCGGAGGGCATAAAATCCACCTTTGCTTGTGAACTTTTGGCTTGGCTGAGAGTAGCAATCATATCATTTTTGATATGAACATCTCGCTCTCTCCACAAGTGACTTCAATTTGCGGGAAATCCGAGAAACAGGACTTGGCTGAATAGATTTAAAGTATGTCGTGAAGGCGCTCCTCCCGAGGTTTGACTCCACCAACGGGATTTTTCTAAAATCTGGCGAAATGGGCTCGCATATTGTATTTTCAAACGCCGCATCTTCGCCGCAATGCTCGCCAGACCCATCAAAGCCAATATTGGAAACTTGCGATCGCCCCGGGTAGAGCGTAAACATCCCCTTTAAAAAAGCCGAAGCATACCAACGAATCGCCCAAGAGTCATTTTTTCCGCGAATTTGATCTTTTAGCATTTTTTCATATGGATGAACTCGATCAAAATCGAATTTACGCTGAAGCTTTCTCTCTCTTAATTGCTGAAGCAGTCGAGATCCGTCCTCATCGAAATGTTTCCAGGCTCGACGCCAAGTTGCCCAGCCCCAGCAGTCTGCTCCTTGAATGAAAAACGTTTCTGGCAAGGTCGTTTTTACGGGGTAACAATAGCCGTGAATGGATGCCACGGATTCATCTTCGCGATACATCGATAAAGCTCGATTCATGTAGTGTAGAAAACAATTCGAGACAACTAGATCATCTTCGAGTATGACTGCGCTTTCGTAGTTCGAAAGTATTTCAGTAACGCCGGATATAATCGAGCGGCTTAGGCCAAGATTTGTATTTCTAGCTATCAGATTAACTGATTTAAATCCGACAACATTGCGCACAAGGTCTCGCACTTTCTCGACTTGAGGTCGATGTTCCTCACGTTTTGGCCCATCGGAAAAGATGAATATGTCTGAGTCTGGCGCTTCAGGATTGGCAAGCAGAGAATCGATGCACTTCTGTAAGTGTTTTGGTCTTGAATAGACGAAGAGTGCAATAGGAGCGTTCATTCTAATCTCTCAGCGAATCAGGTACGAGTTTTTCTGCTTAAACGCAGTTTCAAGAGCCCATCGATACGATTCATTTCTGATCATATGAAGAAGTAAGAGGTCTTGCCCTAAGCTAGACTGATTAGGTTTAATAAAACACCTCAAAAGGCAGCGGATCTTGGTGCTCAGGGATGATCCCTTACTTGGCAGCCCGTGCGCTGCTCGGAAGAGTGGACGGATCTCATTTTCAAATGCGCTCTCGATGACTTGGGAGAGCACGTGATCGTATTTCGGGGAGGCAAGCAATCTGGACAGGTGTTCGACATCAACCCCGTCACCCTCGGCCAAAGGACCGATCACTTTCATATCGCTGAAATCTACTTTGTGACAAATTGTGGAAGCAGAAATAGTGCGATCACGACTGATGTTGATTGCAATAGAAAATGAAGCATTTTCACTTGTTTTGTACGCGCCATAATCAAAGAAAAAATTGCCGAGACTGTATGCGATTATCTTGCCGTCAAAGTACTCATACCCTTGGGGAACATGTGGATGCGAAGCGATAATAGCATCTGCGCCAGCACGGCATAGCGATTTGTATCGAGATCGCCACTCACTTAATGGCACAGGGTAATCTTCAAGGCCTGCGTGAGGAAGTAAGAACAGGAAGTCGCACTCGCTCTTTGATTTTGCAATATGTGATTCGAAGTCTGGGTCATTGATCCAAGGGTAGCCATACGTATATGGGTCGAATTCCATGTGGGCGCCAAATTGTGCTTCACCACAAGCGATGAACGAAATTCGTAGTCCGTCCAAATCAATGGACATCGGTGCGCGCGCTATATCATAAGTGCCTGCGCCAAAACTTGTTAACCCAGCTTTCTGGCAAGCTTCAACAGTTGAATGGTATCCGGCGACACCAAAGTCAAACATGTGGTTATTTGCAAGCGAGACGGCTTTGAATCCTGCATCAACCAATAATGACGCGACCTGTGGAGGCTGCGAGATTGATGGACCCGCTTTTGGGGCAGGCACGATCGCATCGGATCCTGAAATCAATGGCGCTTCAAGGTTGCAAATCGAAAAATCAGCATTTCGAATTTGTTCGCAAAGTGAGGCTGAAACGAACTGCCCGCGAGAAGCTGTACTCAATACATCCCCTGAAAAAATGAGACGAGGCACTATTTAGCTTTCAAAAGTGAATATGCGAGAGCTTGGATCGTGACAAGCTGATCGTATGACTTTGCATTTCCGCGAAGAGCAGATTCGATAGTTGTTTCCAAAGTACGCGTGCCGCAAAGTGATTCGATGAGATTCTGAACATCGGCATGATCTGATTGGATGGGGTAAAATCCTGCGGCTCCAGACGTCTGAATAGCAGGGATATCAAGCCAAAGATTTGTTGCCCAGAATTTTCTCGGCAAGATTTTTGAAACAGAACCAAAGCGCGAAAGCAGCTTTGACACTAAGTACATTACTGAATCGGTGCTTCTTGAAAGAGTCTTCAATCCGTTGCTATTGGATACAATCGCAGCGTGCGTGGGGTAATGCTTGCTAAACATGAGCTCGACAGCGCGCCGTCCATCAAGATGCTTTTGACTCAGCGAAAGGTAAAAATTAGCGTATTCAGCATTCATGTGCGGGCTGACTGTCGGGATTCTCCATTCAAGAGTTCTTGGGTAATACGAAATAAAATTACGTTGCCGAGTCCATATGTCAAAAATGATTGACTTGTGATATGTCTCACCTGGAGCCGCATTGAATGCTGATTTGAATTTTTCCTCTGCGTAAGGCGTGTACTCGGTTGACGCGAAAAGTGGCATTTTAGCCAGCGACTCTGGCGTCCAAAGTTGACTTTGCCCGAATGCAGTCATCGCTTCACACAAGCTTTGACTTGCATTCGAAATATTTAGCAGCCTATTGTGTTGCCCGGCTGGCACGCCTGTCATAAATCCGGAAGTAAGAACCGTCGCACCTTGAATCTGAGTATACTGCTTTAGCTCATCAAAGAACTCCAGCTGATACATTCCATGCATATGGAGTGATGAGCCGAAAATATGGTAAATCGTATCCAAATAATTGCGAGACAGAAACTTGCACGGCAATGACAGGCGCCGCCATGAAACGCCTTCATGTTTACACAATTCTCTTGCTGCCTCAACTTCTATGCATCCTGGTTCGCCATACGTAAAACAGCGCAGCTTCTTTTTTTGATTTTTGTCGCTTGCCAAGACGGAAAATATCATGCGAGAATCATATCCAGCCGACAGAGGCAGAATAATCGTCTCGGCGTTACCGAGGGTTCTGAGAACTAGATTGCGATTCAGTTCAAAAAGATCGTCTGCGACAGCTTTATCCGAAGAGTTTACTCGGCTGCTTGATGCGTGAATACTGCCCTTGGATACAATTGATTCTGGTGCGCCGTCGCGGAATGTGGCAGAAGAATCTGGGATTAATTGCTTAATGCTTGAAAAAGCGGTTTCATCCCAAATAAAGTGCGAAAATCGAAGGAAGCCGTAAATGGATGCCGGAGAAAGATCGTTAAATCCAACTCCTTCGAGTTTCTCTATACAGCTTGCAATATTAGAAATTGATAAGTATTTGGTCTGGGAGTAAAAAACTGGGACGGTACCAGCGTAATCATTCTCAACATTGATGCTTCGCCCGGAGATTTTGATTTTTAGAAACCTATCCCATTCAATTGAAATGCCTGATTGCGGACAGAGAGAGAAGGAAAACCCGTTTTCGTCAAGGGTAACTGGTAGTTCGGGAGGTTGCTGGCCAACAAGGAACAAATATTTATTACCAACTCGCCCTTCGGACACACGAAAGTTCGCTTCGCGAGCAAGAAAATATAATGTTTGAGAAGCATTCTTGAACTCTTGGCTATCAGGTTCTGCAGTAGTAATCAAAAACGCAACGATGTGATTCATCGCCATTCTCCTTTCGCGAGTCGAGTCAACGAACTCGGCAAGTTTATGCTATTCAAAAACATTCCGACAGAAGGACGACTTTGGGGGAAAATCAGTGGAGCAACAAAGGCAACCGAAAGCTGCGAAATGAGGGTGGCAATCCCTGCGCCAACGATTCCATATCGTGGGATGAGTGCGAAATTCAAGACTATCTTTGTTGCTGCCCCAATCATGACGTAAAGTGAGCTGATTCTTTGAAGCCCTTGAGCGAGCATCCAACTTGACCGTGCAACGCCAAGGGTAATCGGTAAGCCAGCCCAGATGGTGATGACAAGCACATCCGCTGCATTTTCAAAGGCTGGTCCATACAACAGGTTGACGATTTCTTGAGATGCTAGGCTAATAACTATGATTGGCGGAATGCAAATCCAAGTCATTAAATCAAATAATGATTGGGCGCGTCGAGTAAATTTTTCCGGCGATTCTTTGTGCGCCGCAACAATCGAAGGCAGTAATGTGCTGCTAATCGCCATTGGGATGAAAAGCCAGATTTCGGATATCCTCATGGATGCAGAAAAAAGTCCAACTTGGACGTCGCCGAGCATCGCCTTGAGCATTATCTGATCAAGTCTCATGTAGAAAATGATCGCTACCGAACTGGCGAGAATTGGCCAAGAATCATTTAAGAGCTGCTTGGCTTTCTGAAGCGCAAAAGATCCAAAAAAATCTCCGGGTCCAACTTTGCGATAGATGTAGAGCAGCAACAAGGAAAGGGTAACTTGATCAAGGAGCGTGATAGCCACAAACCAAATCAAATCTGCATGAAGAAAGACAGACGCCAATTTTGCGATTGATGAAATCACGAGTTGCCAAAGCCTGCAAATCGAAATGAATTTTGATTTCACCTCGGCCTGGAAGTAGTAATCGACAACTTCTGCGCCTTGAAAAATGAATCCAATAGATATTATTGCAATATAGGTCTTCTCGTTGGGCGTAAATTTGGCTATGAGAAAAGTCCCGAGAATTAGTGTGGTTGCGACAATGCCTGCAAATATTTTGGCATAAAATGCGGATGCGAGGATTTTTGCTTTATCGAGAGCTGAGCCTTTGACGAGGTCACGCACAACAATAGATTCAAGGCCACATCTCGCCAATTCGGAGAAGACAGAAGAATACGAAACAACGAAGTTTAAGATTCCAAATTGTTCTGGCCCAAGGAACCTAGCAACATACAAACCAACAAATAGCCCGGCTGTCATTCTGGTAATTTTCTCGAGCAGTACCCATGATACGTTCTTTGCGTACTTCTTCACTTTAGAGCCCAGGGCTTCGTTTTCAAATATTGTCATCTGCGTTCTTTGTTATTGGTTTAAGTCTTCTGAGAGCGCTGAGTGTGCGAAATGGCGCAAAGAACCACAAATGCAAAATTTCAAATTGTTATATGTGTGCTTGAGAATAAAATTGATGTCCGATCCATCAGGTTCGACCGGATGGAATCCACCCAATAGGCGTAATTTGCGAGGATGCAGCCCATCTTGGTGTTGGCCAAAAAGATTCCCGGCTTCCCTACTAACAACAGGGTGCAGATCGCGCTCTGATTCTCGAGATTGCACTCCTTACGGCTACGAACGATGATGTTTTTGTTGCCGCCGGCCTGTAAGCATCCCACGATCGCACTTCCCACAAGCCCGTTGTGCCCCGCGACGAAGATACGACTGTGTTTCTCCATCAGGCGATGCCCTTGATCGCCTTCTCCCGCCGCGCCTCCAGAAGATCATTTTCCACCATCTCCTTGGCCATTTCCTCCACGGTGATCTTGGGAACCCAGCCCAACTTCTGCTTGGCCTTCTCGGGGCTGCCCAAGAGCGTTTCCACTTCGGTGGGCCTGAAGTAACGGGGGTCCACCGAAACGATCACCTTGCCGGTGGCCACATCGATGCCCTTCTCGTCCACGCCAGTGCCTTCGAAACGGATGTCGATGCCCGCGTGCTTGCAGGTCAGCTTCACGAACTCGCGGACGGAAATCTGCTTGCCGGTGGCGATCACGAAGTCTTCGGCGTGGTCCTGCTGCAGCATGAGCCACTGCATTTCCACGTAGTCCTTGGCATGGCCCCAGTCGCGAAGGCTGTCCATGTTGCCCAGCTTGAGCACCGAATCAAGGCCTTCCTTGATGCGGGCGATGCCGCGGGTGATCTTGCGGGTCACGAAGGTCT
>ENA-UPSM01000907-UPSM01000907.1-activated-sludge-metagenome-genome-assembly--contig:-NODE-907-length-40898-cov-6.211052_pt1 | contig 40898 bp, 29 predicted proteins | sample MGYA00238181_ERZ773283 | MGnify/ENA primary metagenome ERZ773283 (study PRJEB29023, sample SAMN05720199) | activated sludge metagenome | isolation source: Anaerobic digester | place: Japan... | reverse complement strand
CCCACCGACGCGGAACGGACATGGGAAGCCGCGAAGGATACGTTTGGGTGTCAGTTCTACACCGTAATAGCAAAGAATGAAATGGCATCAAATAGTGCGGAATCCAGCAATAGGAATATTATTGAAAGTTGGTTTGAAGATGACAAGGGAAACAGGCTTTCGCAAGTATTGGCAGGAGCAAAGCTGTTTTTGGTAATAAACAGCCTCGGTCTAGTCGGTGAATCGATTTCGATTGATTTGTCTGATGTCAATGCTGTGTTTTTGAGAGGTGATGCCGAATGCAAAGATGGGATTGTTTCAGATATAGATATTGGAAGCGATCTAATTAAAGTTGAACTGACAGTCAAACAGAAGAGGTGACCTCGTGCCGACTATCAAGCTTTCAAAGACGGGTGAGGTACTGTTTAAATTTCCAGCTATTGATATTCTTGATGAGTTTATCCCGTTTGTTCGCTTTTTCCATGAGAAATATGTGCGACCAAAGACGTTCAAAGTCATCAATGCCAGCCGTGCGACGACATTGTCGGATGTTTACGATTCGAATTGTAGGACATTCACTCCGAAGCACATCTCAACAGGTTTAGATTTTCTGACGAAGCCGAAGGGGTGGAGAGAGATAAAGTTGCCTTTTATTATCGATCCGGGCAATAGCAGTACACTTGACAAAAACGGTAAAATACAAGTTAAGATTTCGCCTGCGGCTCAAGGGGTTAAAGCAATATTCGATGGTACCAAGGTTTACCAGATTGGGGATGTGTTTAACTTACGAATAGAAGTCAAAGGGCATCAAGATCGGACATTCAATGTGGACTTCTATGCTACGGACAATGAAGATTTTAACCAAGGAGAGCTTCAGAACCTGCTTTGTGGGCGAGTCGTGGTTACGATTTTTGGCACATCAAAAGTAAGTCTTAAGATGCTTGAGAACATCAGCAATCTTGATATTGCCAAAGTGGTTAACCCTAATTACACGTATCCTGCAACTAATACGAACAAAGCTTCTGAAATAGAGCTAAGCCAGATGCAAGCAAACTTGTATCAGGACTGCCTTGGCGTGTGTTACGCAACTTGCGAATCGCGTGCAAATAAGGCGTATTTTGATTTGTATGGCAGAAATGTTGTGAATCTTGCTGTTTCCAAAGATAATATTGATCATCGTATTGCAGCAACAGTAAGAACAAAAGATCCATACATGGGATATGGTGCTGGGGGCGTCTTTGCATATCATAAATTGGGGGTTGCTGTTGATAATGCTGCGATTTGGAATGGGAAGCTAAAAACGGGGGCGTTACTGCAGCGATGGGAGAGTCTAGATCCAAACGATTTATTTAGTCATGGCGGGCATTCGGTAATCTTTCGCGCATATAGATATAACGAAACTGGCGAAATTGATGGGATTGAGATAACGGATTATCATGGTGGAATTAATGGAGGCTTCTTTGATGTGGTAGAAGATGATTTTCCTTGGACGAAAGGTGAGTACCAAAAAAAATACACACTACTGGGGGTAAATCTTCTTGATCTGGAATAACAAATATCAGAAACTGTGCATTGTTGCGTTGTGTTCGGCTACCGCCAGTGCATGGGGAACAAGAAAGCTAACTTGCGAATTCCCCGCAGCTGATTTTTTAGGCAGCTGGAAATACGTAGGAACGTATAAAAAGCGTGTCTTAGTTGATTCTGTGATTCATCGCGTTTGGCCGTCGCCAATATTTTCAGTCATTGAAATTCAAGACAGACATATTCCTAAAAATCATTATGCTAGAGATATCGTAAAGCGCAGATCTAGAAATTCTATGCGCAACTTGGTGTATTTCGGGAGAATGGATCATCGACTCGTTGCTGATTCTCTATTTCCTATTTGCCACTCGTACCATCAAGATTTAGGGTACTCGATTGTGTTTTCTGGTCGAACGAACTGGGATATGCGAATTTCAAGATTGACAAAAGATAGCTTATACATCTCAACCGGTTGTTTTGAATATAATGGCATAGAAGACTGTTTATCTAGAAATTTGGTTTTTGTCAAGCTTCTTCAGAAGCATCCCCACGCTAATGAGCGCAAATGACAACAGTTGAAAGGGTTAAATCATTGGAAGTGTATGCATGCATATTGTAACTCGGATTCAGCTGAATCTGTTAGTATTAGCATGGGTCTCGCATGCCTTTTTGCCTCAGTTTAATAAAATCTCATTTCCGAAAACAGGGTTTTCGCATCTGTCTGAAGAATCTTGTGAATGTCCAATTAATGGAAGTGAAGATCACGTCGTGTCTATACGGCGGTATGCGCCAGGGATGGATGAGACACCAACCAGCCTAAATTTAGGCTAGCGAGGTTCTCATGACAGACACGGCCCCATCCCTCGGCGTTTCGTTCAGCCCTGCGTCAGGCGCAGCGCGATGTAGTCCACCGCCGACACCAGCTTGGCGTAGGGCATGCGCGTGGGGCCGAGCACGCCCACCGTTCCTTTGGCGTCGCCGATGCAGTAGTTGTGGGTCACCAGCGACAGCGTCCTCAGGTGTTCCAGGCGGTTTTCCGAGCCGATCGTGATGTAGGCGCCCTCGCGTCCGGTTCGCTCCTGCAGAAGTTGCGCAAGCTGCGAACGATCCTCCATGAGCTGCACCAGGTTGGTCATCGAACGGCGCTCGCCCAGTTCCGGTTGCGAAAGGACGTTTCCCGCGCCTTGCAGGAACGCGTCGCCTCCGCGGGTCGGGTGGGCGAGATCCAGAAGGGCATGCAGAATCTGTCGAACCAGGTCGTCGTTGCCTGGGTCGTCGGGGTTCGGGGGCGTGTCGGAAGGCGTCGCGCGCAGCGCCAGGTCGCGCTGGATCTCCGCCGGAGTGCGGCCCAGGGCGGTCAGGTGCACGCGCCGGACCAGATCCGCGAGGCTCTCGCGTTCCACGGGGGATTCCAGTTCCACGGCCACCGACCGGATCAGGCCCGATCCGAACGAAGCGACCAGCAGCAGGGTCTTTTCGCGGACGGGAACGAGCTCCAGCCGATCCAGACGCGAACCGTCCAGCACGGGCGAGATGGCCACCCCCAGCTGGCGGGTGACCTCGGCCAGCGCCAGGGCGGCGGCGGCCAGGAGCTGGTCTTCCGACCTCGCCTGGGCCAGGGTCGAATCGACCACCTGCTTTTCGGCTCCGGAGAGCGGATCTTCGGGCATGATCTGATCCACCCAGACGCGGAACCCGCGTTCGGTGGGCTGGCGCCCCGCGGATGTGTGGGGCTGGTCGATCAGTCCCATCTCCTCCATGTCGGCCATCACGTTGCGGATGGTCGCGGGCGAGAGCGCGTCGACGATGTCCTTGCTGACCTGCCGCGACCCGACAGGTTCCGCGTTCCCGATGTAGCGGCGCACGATGCTGGACAGCACCACCCGCTGGCGCTCGCTCAAGGGGTGCGCGAGCGGGCCTTCCATGGGGCCGACCGGAATGGGGTCGCTCAAGGCCTGGCCTCGGCGCGGGATGGATGGCGGATTCTGTCGATCATGCTTGGTTCCCAGGGTTGTCGGAAATCGTTCTCCCGAGCCTGCTTGCCCGGATGCCAAATATTATCCTTCGAACAACGTATCCACGACCGTAGGAGGTCCTTCCTTGCGTCCGTCCATCTTCCTCGTCTCTTTCGTCTGCGGCGCTTCGTTCGCCACCGATGTCCAATATCCGCAGATGATCCACTGGACCGGCACCCGGGGCATGTCCCAGGTCCGATCGGCGGAAAGTCTGGGCGAAGGCTTCCTGTCGGTCGACATGACCGGCACTCTGCACCAGGTCGACAAGGCCGTCGACGGGCGTACGCCTCCCGCGAACAGCAACATCAACATGGGAATCGTCGCGATCGGGCTCGGACTCGGCCGTTGGGCCGACGTTTCGTTCTGGACCTCGGCCTACACGGTTCCCGATTGGAAGGGCAACCCCAGGAGGGATGGCCACGGTGCGAGCGGTGGACAGGTCCAGCTCCAGGCGCCGTGGGATCCCGATTTCCCCTTGCGTGCGGCGGCGCAGTTCGGGTTCTTCGGCGGATCGCAGAACCAGATCCAGACCGGTTACACTTCCGAGGGCAAGCTCCGTGCCGACGGCTGGAACTATCTCCAGTCCCGGCTTGGATACGATTTCCAGGGGACCCTCGTCCAGACGCTGCGCACGGGCGGCGAAACCTTCCCCGTCCGCATCCACCTGAACCAGGGATTGCTTCGCTCCATCGACAACGACCGCGACGACGTGGTGCTTCTCGACGGCGGCCTGGAACTGACTCCCGTTCCTGTCCTGACCATCGGGCTGGAGGGCCATCGCCGGTTCCTGTTCTCCGGCTCCGATGGCGACCCCCTTTGGGGCACCGGCACCTTCACGTTCCACCTGCCCGGTGGCGCCAACATCCAGGTCGGCGGAGATCTCCGGTTCTCCGGCAAGCGCAGCGGCGACGTCGACCAGTACGCCCTCGATCCTTGGCGCGCCTTCGGTTCCCTTTCGTTCGGGGTCGATTTCACGGCCAAGAAGCGCAGGGCCCAGCGCGAAGCGAAGATCGCCGATTCCCTGGATCGCGAACGCCTGCTCAACGAGATCGCCGAAGGCGAGGCCTTGGCCCGGCGCATCCAGAAAGGCAAGGACAGCGCGATCACGGTGATCGCGATGCGCGACAGCATGGCGGCGAGGCTCCGGACGGATTCCGCGCGATTGGCGCAGGGGTTGGCCATCTGCCAGAAGGACGGATCGTCGGCCCGCTCGCAGGTCGCCCGCATGAACGACAGCCTGGCCAAGCGCTCCAGCCAGGATTCGGCGGCGTTGGCCGAAGCCCGCAAGCAGATCGAAGAAGAACGGCTCAAGCGCGGGGATCTGGAGGCGTCGTTCCTCAAGACCGGCATGATGAACCTGGACGCGGTCTATTTCGAGCTCGGCAAGTCGTCGATCACGGCCAATTCCAAGCCCTACCTGAACCTGATCGGCGCGATCCTGGTCAAGTACCCCAAGTTGCGCTTCGAGGTCGGCGGACACACCGACAACCGGGGCAAGCCGTCGGTCAATCTTCGTCTGTCGCAGTCGCGCGCCCTGGCGGTGCTCAACTACTTCGTGCTCAACCACCCGGAGCTCGCGGGCAAGATCTCGGCCAAGGGCTACGGCGCATCCAAGCCCAAGGCGACCAACACCACGGCCGAAGGCCGCGAGATGAACCGCCGCGTGGAAATCACCGTGAAGAATCTCGAGGCGCTCAAGGAATACGCCAGATAACGGCGGACAGCGATCCTTGCCATGGAAGGATCGCCACCGCGATTCGCGACGCATCGACGCCCCCGATCCAAATCCGGATCGGGGGCGTTTTTTGTCGAACGGGGAAATCGAACCCGGGAGAGCGGGGCAAGGGAAGCCTTCGCCCCTCACCGGGGATTCGATCAGGACTCGGCGGCCAGGCGCTTGAGCGATTCGATGTTGTTGGAGGTGATCGCCTTGAGGTTTTCCGTGATCTTCTCGGCGGGCCAGTCCCACCACTTGATTTCCAGCAGGGCGGCGATGGTGTCGTCGTCGAACCGCTTGCGGATGGTCCTGGCGGGATTCCCTCCCACGATCGTGTAGGGAGGCACGTCTTCCACCACGATCGAACGGGAGGCCACGATCGCGCCGTCGCCGATCTTCACGCCCGGCATGACCAGGACTTCGAACCCCAACCACACGTCGTTGCCGATCACGGTGTCGCCCTTGTAGGGGAGCTGGCTCAGATCGGGCAGGGATTTTTCCCAGCCGTTGCGGAAGATGGAAAACGGATAGGTGGAAAATCCGTCGAGCTTGTGGTTGGCGCCGTTCATGATGAACTTGGTGCCGCAGGCGATCGCGCAGAATTTGCCGATCACGAGCTTGTCGCCGATGAACGGATAGTGGTACAGGACGTTGTGCTCGAACTCGGCGAACGGATCGGGATCGTCGTAGTAGGTGTATTCGCCGACCTCGATGTTCGGGCGGCTGAGGTGGTTCTTGATGAAGCGCATCCGGGGGTGGCCCGGCATGGGGTGGGTTTCGTTGGGATCGGGTCCGAACATGCGCGGCACCTTTCGAGAAAAAGAGGTCGTGGTCCGATAAGGATAGATCATCCTGGAGATTGTGATCGGATATCGTACGGGCAACGGGGAGGAGGTTGGCGCTACAGTTCCTCGATCGCTTCGGACAGCGCTTCGTAGACCCGCTCGAGCTGGTGTTCGCGCATGCTGAACGGAGGCACCACGTACATCGTGTCGCCCAACGGACGCACCAGCACTCCACGGTCTCGGCAGGATCTGGCGACCTTCTGGCCGCGGTTGGCCAGGTAGCCTCCGGGCGCCGCGGGGAGTTCGAACGCGGCGAGCGTGCCCAGGACGCGCGAGCCCGTGATCGGGAGACCACTCGCGAGGTCGGACAGGAATCGACGCTGCCACGATTCGATGTCGGCGATCCGCCGGGTGGTGGTGGGGTCCTGGAGCACGTCCAGCGAGGCCAAGGCGGCCGCGACCCCAAGCGGATTGCCTGTGAACGAATGGCCGTGGAACAGGGTTTCCTTGCGGTCTTCGGACAGAAAGTCGCGGAAGATCTCTTCGCAAAACGCGGTCGCCCCAAGAGGCAGAAATCCCCCTGTCAGCCCTTTGGACAGGCAAATGGCCGAAGGATTCAAGTCGGGATGTCCCGCTACCGGACGGCAAGCGAAGTCGCCGCCGGTGCGACCAAAGCCGGTGAACACTTCGTCGGCGATCCAGTGGATTCCGTATTCCTTGCACAGTCGATCCAAACCCTCCAGATAGGCGCGTGGGTACATGCGCATTCCCCCGGAGCCTTGGATCAGGGGCTCGACCACCAAACAGGCCGTGTCTTTGTGGTGTTCGGCGAGCCAAACGCTCAATGCATCCAGCGCGGCCCGAGCTCCATCCTGAGCCTCTGCACAGTTGGGATCCCAGGCTCCGGCTGGCGAAGGAAGGCGATCGACTTCGAACAGCAAGGGGTCGAAGGGAGCCGAAAAGATGGATCGGGCCCCGACTGCCATGGCGCCAAATGTGTCTCCGTGGTAGGCGTCCTCCAGAGCGGCGACCCGAGGTTTTTGCACACCTCGGCGGCGGGCCATTTGCACACAGGCTTTGATGGCCACCTCGATGGCCGTCGATCCGTTGTCGGAATAGAACAGCTTGGTCATGCGCCCCGGCAGCAAAGGCAAAAGCCGTTCGGCGAGTTGCACACCGGGTTCGTGTGTGCAACCCGCAAAAATCACCTGCTCCAACTCCTTGGCTTGGCGGGCGATGGCTTGGGCGATCTTGGGGTGCGTGTGGCCGTGATTGCACACCCACCAGCTGGATACCGCATCGATGATTTCGGTCTGATCGCTGGTCCGAAGCACGGCCCCGTGGGCGGATTCGATCTCCAAGGGGAGTGGTGAGATCTGGTGTTGGGTGTACGGGTGCCAGATGCACTGTGCATCGCGCTCGCGTAGGTTTGAGGGGCGAGGGAGGCTTCGCGGGGTTTCTTCTGTGCAAGGATCGACAAACGGGGTGGCTCGCCACTGTGCAATCAGTTCTTGCACAGATGCTGCGTCGACCGGGAACAGTTCGGGAATACGCCCGAGGATGCACACTTGGCCGCGATCTCGGATTTGCCGCGCATTCTCGCCGTGTGCGGGGCCGTTCAGGAGGACGCCTGCGATCATCCCGCCGCGCGCCCGAATACTGTGCAACGCCGCCAACGTGTGGTGAAGTGTCCCAAGCGTCGTGGAGGCGACCACCAGCATGGGCAAATCCAGGGCCTTGGCCAGGTCGATCATGTCCTCGGTCTCGTTGATTGGGACCAAGGCGCCGCCTGCTCCTTCCACAACCATGGAGTAACCCTGGGGGCGTTCCTCCACCAATGTGTGCAAATCAATCCGGAAATCTTCCAGTTTGGCCGCCCAATGCGGAGAAGCCGGCTCGGCCAACTGGATGGTCGAGGCATGGACCGGTGTGGATCCCGATAGCCGAAGAACTTCCAGTGCATCCAATACCGAGCCCGTTTGGATCGGCTTCCAGTAATCGGCTTCCCAAAGTGCGCAAAGAATCACACTGCACAGTGTTTTCCCAACGTCAGTCCCAGTGCCAGTCACAAAAACCGACTTTGGGAACGGGTGACCCAACAATGGGTGATCAGATTTCACGCAAAACCCCCAGGAATTCATTCAAATCGGCGCTTTGCAGATCGGCCGTGATCGTGGCGCGCAGTCGTTCAGTGCCTGCCGGGACCGTCGGAGGACGAATCGGACGGAGGTGAATCCCTTTTTGGGCAAGTTTATCGGATGCTTGCACAGACGCATCCAATCCACCGCACATCAAAGGAAAGATTGGCGTTGCGTTTTTCCGCACCGGCAACGACCACCCTAGAGATTTTAGGCCCGATTCAAATGTATTGCACAGTTCGAACAAGTGGTTGGAACGGGAATGATCGGCCTGAGCGATCTTCCAGGCCTCCCGAGCCGCGAAAATGGCCAAAGGGGATGGGGCCGTCGTGAAAATGAAGGCGCGGGAGGTGTTCACGATCGCCGAGATCACCGAGGGATGTGTGCAAAGCATCCCCCCGGAAGACGCCAATCCTTTGCCAAATCCCTGGGTGGTGGCGATCAAGGTGGAATCTTTGGGGAGGAGTTCGCACCAGCCGGTTCGATTTGGGGCATATAAGCCCACCGAATGGGCTTCGTCCACCACCAGGAGCGCGCCTTCCTCTTTGCACACTTGGTGCAAATCCACCAGCGGAGCGATATCGCCATCCATGGAAAACACCGACTCCGTCAACACGACCCGGATTCGCCCTCCACCCATGCGCAACTGTGCACGCAGGTCATCCGGGTTGTTGTGGGCGAACTTGCGCCGCCTGGCGCCACTGTGCAAAATTCCATCGATCAAGGATGCGTGGGCCAAGGCGTCGTGGAGCACGACATCGTGGCGATCGGCGAGCGCGCAAATGACCGCGCGATTGGCCTCCGATGCCGAACCGAACAGCAAGGCGGTGGGGAATCCCGCCGCCTGGGCGAACTCGGATTCGAACGACTGAAAAAGCTCCAGGTTGCCTGAAAGCAATCTGGAGCCGGAAGAGGTCAAGGGGAGTCCATTGGCCAAAGCCTTGGTGACCGCATCTAAAACGCGTGGGTCGCGGCGAAGCCCCAGGTAGTCGTTGTGGGCGAATCGGGACTCCGGATGCCGTCCGAGGGTGCGGAACAACCCTCGGGTCTGCAGATCCTCGGCCCGAGCCGTCCAGTCGGAGGCCCAAAGGTCCCAGCTTGTGGTCACGGTAGGGAAATGTAGGAGCTGTGGTGGGCTCCGGCGAATCGGGCGCGCCATCCGCACGGATCGGTCCGCAGCCCGGTGAAGAAGTGCGAGCGAGTGGGTCAGCGCTTGATGGGCTTGCGGCGCGGAGGAGCCAGGGAATCGACCGGACCCGAGAACAGGCAGTTGTAGGTGCGGCGCCTGTGTTCGCTTTCCACGACGGTCTGGCCGCACAGCGACCTGTCGAAATTCGGCAGGAAGACGGTTTCCGTGCAAATCACGAGACCGGAGTCGTTCCAGGGGATGTAGCAGTGCGCGGCGGTGTCGACGACCGGGTAGTCGACGACGGAATCGATCCACGCCGTGTCCATGTCTTCGGGGGTCCAAGGCTCGTAGCGGGGACGGACGCAGCGGTAGGTGACGCGCGAGGTGTCGTTCCAACTGCTCGTATCGAAAGGAGCGTCGAGATGGCACCAGAAGGTGGTATCGCTCACGGGGTAGTGGACCACCGTGTCGCTCCAGATCGTGTCGCCGGGAATCGCTTCGTAGCGGATTTCAAAGCAGTTCACCAGCAGCGAATCGCTGGTCGCGTTCTTCCACTTCGGAGTGTTGCAGTACGTGTACGAGTAATTGCCCCAGCTGGAAGGATACCGGATGATCTGCCAGACCGTGTCGACCGGATCCCTGGGGTCCAGGCTGTCGGACAGGCGGCTGGTGTCCAGGTCCAGATCCAGCACGAGGGTGCCGTAGCGCGGCGCCTGGCGGGTCAGCATGATCTTGGCCGTGGTGTAGGCGCCCGCATCGACCTCCACGGTGTCGCGACCCACCCAGTTGGGAAGGCCGTCGTTCCAGTTGATCGCGGAAACCTCGACGATCCGGGTTCCGGCGGGGATGCCCTCCAGTACGATCGGATCGACGCGGGGGGAGTCCCCGCGCCAGAATGTGTCCATGCCAGGCCCGAAGATCTTGATCTGGAGCTGGTAGGAAGACTGGTTCAGGATCGAGACGCTGGTTTCGCTCAGGCGGAAGGCGACCGCGCCGTTCCCTTCGGAGGAGCGGTCCCCGTTGGAAGCGAGCGTCGCGTCGGTTTGGCAACCTTGGAAAACGGCGAACAACAACGCCGCGCAGGCGGCGAGCGATTTGCGGGTGGACATGGAGTCCTCTTTCTTGTTCTCGGGTCCGGCGCGGGGCCGGATGGTGATGTCGGGATCTGTCATCCCGTTTGGATCCGCGTCGAAGGGGCGCTCCCGTCGATGCGAAAACCGGTGCGTGTCAGTGGTAGGTTCTGGTCTTGCTAAGCACCAAGGACTTGGGTCTCCAAGGAACGATCGAATGGAGCGTGATCCTGGCTTCGATCGGACCGGGGATCCACCGTCGGAACGGACTGGACCACCCGGTTCCGCCCGATTGGGCGTGGATGGAGTCGCCGTCGAGGTGGAAGTACCAAGTGCTCGGGAACAGCGACGTGTCGGAATGGCTGCCGAGGATCCAGGTCGAATCGTTCAGGCTTGCCATGACCAGGACTCGACGCAGCCCGCCCTTCGAGGTGGAGTCGAACAGCACGAGGATCCCGGTGCCGGCGGTGTCGCCGACCCAGATCCGGAGAGTCGCGGAATCCACCAGAGGCTGGAGCTGCAGAGCCAAGAAGCTCGAATCGTACAGGGTGGCCGATGCTCCGCCGTGACCCGCATGGCTTTTCACCAAGGATTCGGTGTCGCTGGATTGGAAGCAGGAAATGGCCAAGCCCTCGGGGTACGAGCTGGCGAGGCTTCCGGTGGTCCTTGTGACGCACTCCAAGGTGTCGCACGAGTGGAAGCTCATCGGCGTCCAGGTCGGGGAGGGCGCTTTCCGGAAGACCCGCCCCTGGTAGGCGAACGAATCCAACGAGATGTCCGGTCCGGGTCGAAGCGTGTCGATCGGCACCGGGAGGGTGTCGATGGGCTTGGCGGTGTCGGCAGGTTTTGTCGTATCGAGCGGGGCGACGAGCGGGAGCGCGCTGTCCTTGGTGATCGCGAGAGATTCCTTGAATTCGATGCTCGAGCCCTGCCGGATCGCGATGTCCCAGGTTCCCTGCGGAACGAGCAGGCTCGCCGTACCGCCGGTCGAACGGGAGGCGAAATGGCTGCCGGGGATGTGCAACCCGATCGTGCGGAGCGTGTCGACCGGAATGGAGTCGCCACCCACCTGCAGCCGGAACGCCGGGACGAGCTGGATGGTCGCCTCGTTGGTTCGCTCCAGCGACCGGATGGAGATTCCCAGCGAATCGCCGATCTGCGCGTCCAATCCGAGCCCTTTGCGGTCGACGCCGCGCACCACGGTGAACCGTGCGGTTCCGGTCGAATCGGTGAGGGTGCTGTCCAGTGCCGCCGCGGGCATCGAATCGTTCGTCGCCTTCACCAGCCAGACGCGCGCCGCCGCGACCGGGGTGCCGGTGGGGCGCACCACCGTGGCCTGGAGGTCGGAGGTTTCGAACCCGCCCGAGTAGCGTTCCGTGCACCCCAGCAAGGCGCCCAATGCCAGCAGGGCGGATACGTGAAGGCGGCTCACGCCGGGTCCTCGGCCGGGCGCATGGAAAGCGGGAACGCCTGGAAATTGATCTGCACCACCCGGTCGGCCTTGTCGTCGGAGCGCGAGATCTCCATGATTTCGCGGCGCATGTGCCGGATCCTGTCCCGCACCCGCTCGAAGGCCTCCTTGGAGAGCGTCAGGGTGAGGGTGGATATGGATCGGTCCTCCCGTGAAAACCGGTCCAGGGCCTCGATCCCCAGTTCCATGGTCTTTTGTCGGAAAATGTCGATGGCTTCCGCGTCGGAATCCCCGGTGGTCAGGAACTTGTCGGTCTTGCGCCAGATTCCGGCGTCGTCCTTGCGCGCCAACCCCAGCTCGTCTAGGAGTCGGAGACTCTCCTCGATTTCCGCGCCGGGGATGGGCGGGAACATCATCCGGCCCAGGCGTCCATGGTCGTCGCGGTGCTCCACGAGGTCGAGGGTTTCCAGGATCGCGACGGCCTTCCAGTCGCGGCAGAAGGCCACCCGCGAGGCGTCGATTTCCGGTACCGGGTTGCGCCGCCAGGTGGCGATCCGGTCCAGGAAATGCATCCGCTCCTCGTGGCTGCGGGACTGGTCGAACAGCACCAGGAGCTCGAAATAGCGGGTTTCCTGGTGGTTCAGGTGGAACACTTCCGCCAACCTCAAGGCCGCCGACGGGGTCAGGTTGACATCTCCTGTCAGGATCCTGGAAAAGAACGCCGAACTGTTGAACCCCGCCCGCTGGGCGATGAAGCGATGCGAGAACTTGGGGTCCTGGGCCTTGCGTTCGGTCCAGGCGTCCCCCAGGTACTTGCGGTATTCGGTGTAGGTGAAGATGTCGGGCATTGGGTCCAAGACGGAGTGTGGCTCGCGTTCGTGTTCCGAATCTACCCAGGAATCCCCGGTTTCCCATAGGTCCTTGCCTGGGTTTCCGTTTCCTGGGTTGAAACGCGACAGTTTTCTGTCCGGATCCCCCCCCTTTGGGTGATCGGCAAGGGAGTGCGGCCGGAACAAAAAAAGCCCCGCCTGGATCAGGCGGGGCCAAAAACGGACAAGAGGACGCGATCTGTCAGTGCTCGTCGGAGATGTTGGCGACTTCGGCCTTCATCCCGAAGGATGCCAACATGGCCATGTCCTTGGCGTCACCGGGGTTTTCGGCGGTCAAGAGCTTCTCACCCGCGAACATCGAGTTGGCGCCGGCCATGAAGCAAAGCGCCTGCATGGCTTCCGACATCTCCACGCGTCCGGCCGAGATGCGCACGCGGGCCTTGGGCATGATGATGCGCGCGACCGCGATGGTGCGCACGAACTCCACGTCGTCGATGGGAGCCGCGTCGGCCAGCGGGGTGCCCGGCATGCGCATGAGCTTGTTGACAGGAACCGACTGCGGAGGCTCGGGCAGGTTGGCCAGCTGGTGCAGCAGGCCCACGCGGTCTTCGCGGCTTTCGCCCATGCCCAAGATGCCGCCCGAGCACACCTGGATGCCGGCCTTGCGCACGTTCTCCAGCGTGTCCAGGCGGTCCTGGTAGGTGCGGGTGGAGATCACGTTGCAGTAGTTCTCGGGCGAAGTGTCCAGATTGTGGTTGTAGTAGTCCAACCCAGCTTCCTTGAGCTTGGCGGCCTGGTGTTCCTTGAGCATGCCCAGCGTCACGCAGGCCTCCAGGCCCATGCCCTTCACGCCCTTCACCATTTCGATCACGGCGTCGAACTGCGGCCCGTCCTTGATCTCGCGCCAGGCGGCACCCATGCACACGCGGTTGGCACCGGTGGCCTTGGCGGCCTCGGCCTGCTTCATCACGTCCTGCACCTGCATGAGCGGCTCGTACTTGAGGCCGGTCTCGTAGCGCGAGCTCTGGGTGCAGTAGCTGCAATCCTCGGGGCAGGCGCCGGTCTTGATGGAAATCAGGTAGCCCATCTGGATGTTGTTGGGGTCCCAATGTTCCCGGTGCACGCTCGCGGCCCGGTAGACCAGGTCCATCAGCGGCAGGTCGTAGAGCTTGCGGATCTCCTCGCGGGAAATGCGCTCGTCGCGCTTGACCTTCGAGGGATGTTCATCCATACACGGCTTGGCGTAGTCCATAGGCAGGGAAATCTAGATGTCGAGGTCTGGATTGGCCACGAAGGGGGCGAACAGACGCTGCGGCGGCGCCCGAATCCTGTGGCGACAGACGATGGCGGATACGAAAAAGGCATCCCTGTTCGAGGATGCCTTCTGTCTGACATTCCGTCGGAGCGACCGCCGGCTCGGCGGTGGCGCCAAGGGCGCCATTCGCGAATCGCCCCGACAGACGATCTGCTACTTGGAAGCCTTCTTGGCGGCCTTTTCCGCGCGCTTTTCCTTCAAGGTCTTTTCCGGCTTCTTCTTGGTCTCTTTCTTCGCGTCCTGTGCTTTTGCCATGGAATCCTCCATCTGTGCGGGTTCAAGACGCGCCGCGGTTTCTCGCGACGGCGGGTCCACCGTGACCCGCGACAAGGAAGATACTCCGCTTCCGAGGGCGCGGAATCAAGCTTGTTGCCAAAAAACGTCGATTTCGCGGTGTCCGGCCCGGGTTTCCCGTCGAGTTGACGGCCAATCCGGACATTCATATCCTTTGCCCCGCTTACGGGTCTGCCAAAAGCAGGCTCCGATCCGCCACCATGGCGCGTCGGGGACCGGGAATGCCGTGGGAATCGGCAGCGGACCAGCCACTGTAAGGGATCAGGCGAACAAGCCAAGCCGTTCCAAGAGCCACTGGATTCGCATCCGGGAAGGCGGAACCGGTCGAGGATCCCGAGCCAGGAGACCTGCCCGAAGCGCCGTCACGACCGTGGCGGCCGTTTTTCTCTGCCTCTGGCGACGGGCGGGAATGGTCAGGACACTTCTCCACATGGCGGTTTGCGTTCCGGCTCTGGCCTTCGGTCAGACGGATTCCGTGCACAACGGCCAGGAAGCGTCCACGAGCGCCGACACGACAGGAATCGTCGCGGCATTGGATGTCGATTCGACCGGCCCATCCCCGGCGCGAGGCCGCGAGGCGACGATCGAGGGACGCGAAGTGGTGGGCCGCAAGGGGCTTGCCGGGACCGGTTCGATCCTGGTGGGAAGACGCGAGCTGGAGGGTGCCTCGACGTTGGTCGACGTTCTCTCGCGGGTGCCGGGAGTCGAGGTCCGTCGCATGGGAGGGGTCGGTGGCTATTCCGAAATCACCATGCGCAATTGTCCTTCCCAGCAGGTGAGGGTGGTGGTGGACGGCGTTGCCTGGAAGGACCAGGGCGCCTCCACGGTGGACCTCGGGAGATTCGCGACCGACGGCCTGGAGAGCGTGGAGGTCGTGCAAGGCGCGTCCGAAGGAGGAGTCGGACGTCCCGAGCTTCGGATCAGGACGCGCGCGGCCTGGCTCAAGAGGGGATTCGCGCTGGGGGCCGGAGGGTTCGGCGAACGCGAAGCCTCGGCGTGGTGGAGCGATCGCGACGGAATCTGGTCGGTCGTCGGCTGGGTCCAGACGGCCAGCAACGACTGGCCCATCCGCTGGGACCGGGGCACCGTCTACAACAAGGCGGACGACACCACGGTGCATCTGGAGAACAACGACTTCGCCACCTGGGGTGGGAGCGTCGCATTCCGCCCAAACCAGGAATTGTCGATTTCGGCGCGGCTGGACCGGGACGAGAAGGGTGGCACCGGGCTCTACGTGGCCGATCCTTCGGCCCGCTGGAAAGTGGTGCGGATGCAGGCTGACGTTTCCTCCGATCCGGACGGGCCCGCGACCCGGCCCTGGCGGCTGGGAGCGAGCTGGTCGGGTTCGGAATGGTCCGACAGCGGTTCGAGCCTCGACTACCGTTCCAACCGGGACGCCAGCGAGCGCGGATGGGCCGGATACGGCGAGTGGGCGATCCGGCGCGAGCGGAAGGACTGGCTCGACGGTCGGCTCGCGGTCTTCGCCCGAGGCGAATCGGAAAGCTGGAGCACCACCACCCCCAAGCAGATCCATCTCACCCCCGACGCGACGCGGTATTCGGGCGGAGCTTCGGTGTCTTGGACAGGAACCGACAAAGACGGTATCTGGGGGGCGGGTGTTTCCGCCTCGGGCAAGGTGGCGTGGGACAAGGGGGCGCTCCGCTCCAGCGGCATGGCCGATCCGCACGTGGCGGTCGATTCGTCCTGGCTGCGGCCTGCGGGAGATGCGGCCGCTTCCGTGTGGGTCCTGCCCGGCTCCGGTGCATGGAAGGGATGGCTGGGGTTGGGGTATTCCGACCGGCTCCCCGATTTCCACGAGCTCTACGGCGACAACGGATTGGTCTTCGCCTCCTCGGGGCTCGATCCGGAGCGGACGCTTTCCGTCGAACTCGGATCGGCCGTCGCCTTCGGTGTGCTCCACCTGCGCGGCACGACCTGGTGGGCGCGGTACTGGAATCCGATCCGCCGCAAGATGATCGGGGCCTCGAGCGTGTCGCGCTACGAGAACGATTCCGCCTATTCCGCAGCCGGGTTGGACGCGAACTGCATTCTGGAGGGACGGTGGGGGTCCGTCCAGGCCGGGCTCGGACTGTCGCGCACCTGGATCGAATCGGAGTACGCGGCCATGGCCGGAAACGAGATGGAGCGCAACCCGGATTTGCGGTGGAACGTCCGGCTCGGCTCGCCACGATGGCTGAATCTGTCTGTCTACGCGGCGGTCGACGCGGTGGGGCCTTCGTGGGCATCTCCCTTGAACCGCCCGGACGACCTGATCGAAGGGCACGAGCTTTGGAACGCAGGCGTCGACTGGAATTTCCGTGGGGTCAAGGTCTCCTTGCAAGGCCTGAATCTCGGGGATGTCCAGTTCGAGGAATTCGAACGCGCCCCCCAGTCGGGACGTTCCTGGCACCTGAGGATCGGCTACGAATTTCGAACCAACGAAAGGGAAGAACGATGAAGAACAAATCGGTGATGGCATGGGGAATGGTGGGTGCTCTGCTGCTGGGTGGCTGCCTCCAGGATTCCGAGCAGGTCGGCAAGAGCGACGACCTGCGTCCCGCGGTGATGGCGGTGTACACAGACTACAAGTCATACGGAGTCGCGAGGATCGTGGAAGGCGCCGTGACCGACAGCTTCGCGGTACAGGATGCCGCGGGTTTCGGGGCGACGATCGACGCGTTTTCGCGCGTCCTCTACGTGACCAACCAGGGAACCGGCACCGTGACCGCCTTCCGCAACGGTGTGAATGACGCCGACCACGCGATCTTCGACATCAGCGTCGGCAAAGGCACCAATCCCTACCAGGTACTGCAGGTGGGATCCAGATTGTTCGTCGCCCGCTGGGAGAAGAACAACATCCTGGTCCTGGATGCCGCCACCGGCGATTCGGTGCGCAGCATCGATCTTTCGGCCAACGCCAACGACGAAGGCGCGGTCCGGCCCTGCAAGCTGGAATTCGCGGGTGGCAAGTTGTGGGTGCTCGCACAGGGCGTGCGCTCCGACTACACCTACGACTCCGCCATCGCGGTTCCGGTCGACACCGGCGCGTCCAAGGCCGAGCGAGGGATCGTGCTCCCCAGCCGGAATCCGGTCGCCATGTCGGTGGTCGGAGAAAAGCTCTACGTGGTTTCGCAGGGTTCCTACGACACCGTCGCCAACGCGGGTGTCGAACGGATCGATCTGGCGACCCGCAAGTGGGAAGCCACGGTGGGTGGTCTGATGGGCTCGAACAAGCCGCGCGCCTGCGCCTACGCGGGTGGCCGCATGTTCCTGGCGGTGATGCGCGACAAGTGGGGGACCACCTCCGAACTCGTGCCGTTCGATCTCGCCACGGGAGCCATGGGCACCCCGGTTCCCGGGCTTTCCGCCGTGTGGTCGGTGGTGTCCAATTCGTCGACGATCTGGGTCGCCGATCGCGCCAAATCCGACAAGCATTCGGTCGCCGAGATCGATCCCGCCACGGCCACCGTGGTGCGCACCACCAAGACTCCTCTGCCTCCCGCAGCGCTGGCGATCCTGAAATGACCCATCCCCTCGAACTCTGGCTGGTGCGCCACGGCGAATCCACCTACAACGCCGAAGGCCGCTACGCGGGCTGGTCCGATCCCGACCTCACCGAGGCGGGGGTGGCCATGGCCGCTGCCTTGGAACCGCGCCTGGCGGGCCAGATGTTCGACGGGATCTGGCGCTCCGACAGGATCCGTACCGAGCGCACCGCGGCCCTCGCCGGGTTCCCCGACGCGAAGGTCGACGTGCGCCTGCGCGAGGTCGACTTCGGCGAGATGGAAGGCAAGACCTACTTCGAGGTGGGGGAGGATTTGCGGCATCGGTTGCGTTCCTTCGCCGACTTCCAGGCGCCGGGCGGCGAGTCGACCGTTCAGGTGCGCGAGCGGGTCCACGCGTTCCTCTCCGAATTGCCCCCGGGGCGCCACCTGATCTTCTGCCACGGCGGATGGATCCGCTGCGTGCTTTCCGAATGCGGCACCGACCGATTCCCCGACAAGGCCGAAATCTGTCGCGTGAAGTGGCCCGACCGCGTCCTCCTGGAAGACCCTGCCTGATGGACGAAGGCGCGATCGTCCTTGGCTTGTCGATGGACGGGGCCGCATGACCGGCAAGGCCGTCATGGTCTGGGGGTGCACCTCCGACGCGGGGAAGTCGTTCCTGGCCGCGGCCCTTTGCCGGTACTTTTCCGACAAGGGCCTTCGCGTCGCGCCGTTCAAGGCGCAGAACATGAGCAACAACGCCCGGGTGGCGCGCGGCGGCGAGATGGGCTGCGCCCAGTGGTTCCAGGCCAAGGCGGCCCGGTGCGTCCCCGAGGTGCGGCACAACCCGGTGCTCCTCAAGCCCGAGCGCGACACCCGCAGCCAAGTCGTGGTCATGGGACGGGTCGACCGGGAATTGTCCGACATGGACTGGCGCGGCCGTTCCGCGCTGCTCTGGGAGCGCGCCAAGCCCGCCTTGCTCCAGCTCATGTCGGAAAACGACATCGTCGTGATCGAAGGCGCGGGATCGCCCGCCGAGATCAACCTGGCCGAATCCGACTACGTCAACCTCATGACCGCGCGCGCCGCCAACGCGACTTGCCTGCTCGTGTCCGACATCGACCGCGGCGGGTCCTTCGCCCACCTGTACGGCACCTGGGCGTTGCTGCCCGACGACCTGCGAGCCAACCTCAAGGGCTTCGTGCTCAACAAGTTCCGCGGCGACGCGAGCTTGTTGGAACCCGGCCCCACCGAGCTTTTCCGGCGCACCGGCGTGCCGCTGGTGGGCGTGGTCCCGCGCGTGCGCCACGATCTTCCCGACGAGGATGCCGTCGCGCTCGACCACTTCGAGACCGCCGATCCCGCCTCGGCGACGCATCGGGTGGCGCTGGTCGCCTGGCCGCGCATCTCCAATTTCGACGAATTCCGTCGCCTGGCCGCCTGGCCGGGCGTCTCGCTTCGGCTCGCGCGGCGCCCGTCCGACCTGGATGGCGCCGACCTGGCGATCCTTCCCGGATCCAAGAACGTTCCCTCCGACCTGGAATGGCTGCGGGCCCAGGGTCTGGATCGCGCCGTGGCGGAATTCGCCCGCTCGGGGGGCGCCGTCCTGGGCGTGTGCGGCGGACTCCAGGCATTGGGCATCCGCATCGACGATCCGGTCGGCACCGAAGGGAACGCCACCGGACTGGGTTTGCTTCCTCTCTCCACGATCCACGGAGCGACCAAGATCGTCCGCGATTCCAGCCTGTCCGTTCCCGCCTTGGACGGATTCTGGACCAAGCTTACCGGACAGACCTTGTCCGGCTACGAGATCCGCACCGGCTGCACCGCCGGACTGGACCCCGCTTCGGGGGAGGGACGCCTGGCGTGCGCCGGGAACGTCCTGGGCACCTACCTGCACGGCGCCTTCGAAGATCCCGCCACCCTCGCCGCGCTCTTCGGCGGCGACCCCGCATCGCCCGACCCCCTGGAGCGCACGCTGCGGGACATGGCCGGGCTCGTCGAAAGACATCTGGACATGGACATGGTCGAATCCTGGCTCGCAGCTACCTGTGCGCCACCAACGGAATCATCGGCATCCGGCCGCCTCTGCGTGCTCACGGGGGGCGTGCGCGCCGGCAAATCCTCCGCGGCCCAGGACAAGGCGCTGGCCTGGGGCGGACAGGACGTGTCGGTGATCGCCACCGCCCAGGCTCTGGACGACGAGATGCGTCTGCGCATCGCCAACCACCAGGCCGACCGGCCGACCGGCTGGGAAACCATCGAAGAACCCTTGGACATCGCGTCCGCCTTGCGCCGGGCCAGCCACCGGACGGTGGTCCTCGATTGCGCCAACCTGTGGGTCACGAACCTGCTTCTATCCGAAGCTCGGGTCGATTTCCGTCAAGCGGTCGACGACCTGATCCAGGCCTGGCGCGGATCGGGCAAGGACCTGGTCGTCGTCACCAACGAAGTCGGCTGGGGGATCGTCCCCGACAACGCCCTCTCCCGCGAGTTCCGCGACCAGCTGGGGTGGGTCAACCAAAGACTGGTCGCCGCATCCACCGAAGCCTGGCTCTACGTGTCGGGCGTCGCACTTCCCCTGAAAGCCGCACCATGATCGACCGCATCGCACCCGAACGTTTCGAGGCCGTCCGCGCCCGGCAGGACCAGCTTCTCAAGATCAAAGGGTCGCTGGGCGACCTGGAAGAGATCGGAAACCGCATCGGAGCCATCCAGCGCACCGACCGGCCTTCGCTGGGCAGGGGAGCGGTGGTGGTCTGCTGCGGCGACCACGGAGTCACGGCCGAAGGCGTCGCGCCCAATCCCGATTCCATCACGCGCATCCAGGTGTTCAACTTCCTGGAAGGCGGAGCGGCCATCAACCAGATCGCCGCGACCTCGGACGCCGAGGTCTGGGTGGTGAACGCGGGCGTGAAGGGCGGCGAAATCCCTCCCCATCCGCGGCTGGTGGGCCCCTGCGTTCGCGAAGGCGCGGGGAACATCGCCCGCGAACCCGCGATGACCCGCGAGCAGGCGCTGGCGGCCATCGAGTTGGGGCGCACGGGTGCGCGCAAGGCGGTGGAATCGGGGGCGGAGATTCTGGCCGCCGGCGACATGGGCATCGGGAACACCACGCCTTCGGCCGCATTGACCTCGGCACTGCTCAAGCTGGACGCCGAACTCGTCACGGGCCGCGGTGCCGGAGTGGACGATCCCGCCCGTGCGCGCAAGGTCAAGGTGGTGGAATCCTCCGTGGCCCGCGCCCGCCAGGTCCTGGGCGATCTGCAGAAGGTGGACCCCGTCGATGTCCTGGCCCAGATCGGGAGCCTGGAAATCGCCGCCATCGCGGGCGTGTACCTGGAAGGCGCCAAGCTGGGCGTCCCGTTGGTTGCCGATGGATTTCCCGTGACCACCGGCGTGATGGTCGCGGTCCGGATCGATCCCGGCGTGAAGGACTACCTGTTCGCGGGCCACCAGTCCATGGAACCCGGCCACGCCTGGCAGTTGCGCGACCTGGGGCTCGAACCCATCTTCCGTCTGGGGCTGCGCCTGGGCGAGGGCACCGGAGCGGTGCTGGCCTTCCCGGTCCTGCGCGCCTCGTGCCAGATCCTGGCCGGCATGAAGACCTTCGCCGACATCGGGATGGGCTGATCCGGTGAATCCCTTCTGGCTGGCCTGGTCGTTCCTGACGGTGCTGCCCGCACCCGGACAGAAAGCGGCATCCGCCCAGGAATTCGTCCGTTCGCGGGTGTGGTATCCCGCGGTGGGTTGGGCCGTGGGCGCGATCTGGGCCGTCGCGGCCTGGTCGCTCGCGCGCCTGGGGTGCCCTGCCGGCCTGGAGGGCGTCCTGCTCCTGGCGGTTCCGCTGTTCCTCACCGGATTCCTGCACTTCGACGGCCTTCTGGACAGCTCCGACGCCCTGCTCGCCGCCAAGTCTCCCGAGCAGCGGCTGGTCATCCTCAAGGACGTCCACATGGGATCGTTCGCCTTCGGGGTGGGCGGCCTGTGGCTGATCGCCTCCTGGCAGGTTCTGTCCATGCGGCCCGATTGGTTCTTCCTGCTGTGCCTGCCGGTCCTGTCCCGCGCCTCCTTTCTCGCGCCCATCTACCTGTTCCCCTACGCGCGCGCGGTCGACGCCTCGTCGCTTTCGCGGGAGTCGCGGAACCTGTCGTGGCGCTGGATCCTCCCCGTCGCGTTCGCCGCGCCCGCCGCCTGGTTCTTCCCCCTGGAGGCCGCCGTGGTGGCCGCCGTCCAGATCGCGGTCGCCTGGTGGGCCTCCCGCCGCCTGGGTGGCGGCATCACCGGCGACATCTACGGAGCCGTGCTGTGTTTGTCGGAAACCGTCGCCATCGCCACCCACGTCCTGAGGAAATGAAATGATCCCGCGTTCTTCGTTCGTCCTGGCCGCGCTCGTGGTCGTCCTCTCCTCCTGCAAGCGCGAATCGGCGAATCCGCCTGCCCATCCCCAGCGGATCGTCTCGGTGACCATCACCGGCGACGTCCTGTTGCAGGCCATGGTCGATTCGTCGCGGGTGCTCGCGGTGTCGGCGCTTGCCGACGATTCCGGCATCCACGAGGCGGCGGGCCTGTTCCCGGGCAAGCCGCGCGTGGGGCCCGATCTGGAACGGATCGTCGCCATGCGGCCGGATCTCGTCCTCCTCGGGTCGTTCCACGATCCGGCCTTCGTGGACGGCGTGCGCAAGGCGGGGCTGCCGGTGGAAGTCCTTCGCAGCCCCAATTCGCTGGGAAAGGTCCGTTCCTTCCTCAAGGCCGTCGCCGCGCGCCTGGGCGAATCGGCCAAAGGCGACAGCCTCGCCAACTGGATGGATTCCGTCCTCCAGGACGTGCGCGCCCGCGCCGCCAGGTGCACCGATCGCCCACGGGTCCTCTATTGGTCCGACGGATTCACCGCGGGGGATTCCAGCACCATCGGCGATCTTCTGGAAATCGCCGGCGTGCGCAACGCCGCCGCGGAATCCGGCATGCATGGCTCGCAGAACATCGCGGTGGAAGACGTCCTGCGCATGCAACCCGACTGGATCTTGCGGTCGTCCTGGGAAGGCGGCTCCATGAAACCTCTGCCGTCGGCGCTGCAGGAACTGCCCGCGGTCAAGCAAGGCAGGGTCGCCGTCGTCTCCGGAAAACTCCTTCTATCCACCTCGCATCGCGGCGCCTTGGCGGCCGACTCCCTCCTGCGAAAACTCCATTCCGACTGCCGCTGACCCGCACCGACAGTTCCCGTTCGATCAATCGATCGGGTTTCGGTTAACTTTCCGGTTGTACATGAGCTTTTCCGCCGAAGAAACCTTGGCGAGGTTGCGCACCGGAGTTTTTCTGGTCGCCCGCCACGAAGTCCTCAAGGACCCCAATTTCCAGGGGACCGTCGTGTTGTTGTGCGCCCACGAGCGCGACGGCGACTACGGACTGGTCCTCAACCGCGTGTCGCACATGCCGCTCGACGAGGTCTTCGAAAGCCTCCCGCCCGAGCTGCGCGGCCCGCGCGAAGTCCGTCTGGGCGGTCCCGTGGAGCAGGACAAGATCCAGATCCTGGATTGGTCCGGCGATCCCGCACCGGAATCCCAGCAGATCATTCCGGGTCTCACCATGGGCGGCCACTGGAACTTCACCTGGCAGGAAGACGACGACCCGCTGGACGAAAGTCCCGGCAAGCGGTTCCACCGCGCCGACGAACGCGAATACCGCATTTTCCTGGGGTATTCGGGGTGGGGGGAAGGCCAGCTGGAAAGCGAAATCGAAGTCGGCGCCTGGCAGGTGTTCGACGCCGACGTCGTCGAAACGCTTTCCCTGTCCATCGAGGATCTTCCTTCCACCGAAGAACAGTTCGCCCGCTGGACCGCCAGCCATCCCGGCACGAGGGCGACATGAAACGATCGCTTTCCTTGCTGACGTTTTTTGCCGTCACGTCCCTGGCTCGCGGGGTTTCCCTGGAAGGCTTCGTGGGGAGCTCGTCGCCGATCGGCCAATGGAACCACCGTGCCGCCTGGTCGGTCGGTGCCCTGTACCGCATCGACCAGATGGTCGCCGCCGGCGCTGCGGTCGGCTACGACGCCATTCCCACCCGAGCGGTGGGTTCGGCCACCTCGCGTCTGCAGGTGCGCCTGCCGTTCGGTCGCCAGGTCATGCCCTACCTGCAGTGCGAAGCCGGTGTCGGAATCCGCCCCGTGCTGGAAGACAGCTATTTCCTCTGGAAGATGGGCGGCGGCCTGGACCTCAAGCTCGGCGACCGCTCCAGCCTCCTGGTCGAATCCGGCTGGCAAACCTGGGGCCGCTACTACGGCCGATTGGGGCTGCTGCTGGAACTCTGAGCGCGCGCGAGGGAATCGGCGAATCGGTCCTCCGCTCCTTCCGGAGCAAAGCGATGCGTCTCGTCGGCAAGTTGCACGGGTTCGGTCGTGCTGTCGCATTCCATGGGAAGGGTTGCCTCGCCGACTCTGATCGCCGCGTTGGCGCAGGGCGCCTCCCCGGATCGGCAGGCGGTTCCGAATTCGATTCCCGCCGATCCGGGGATCGGGCCCTCGTGAACCGAGCCCCGCCGGGCGGGTCTCGGCCCATCCGGGCTTCGGTCCCTGGCGCACCGCCGCGCCTGCGGCGCGGCTTCCCACGTGGCTGTCCATGGCGGGCGTGGATCCGGTGAATTAACTTTTCAGCATCTCCGCAGGACCACCAACAGTCCTGTGTTCACAATTGGTTCCAGAATAGACCGTTCCTCTCCCGATGAGGCAGCCATGAAACTAAGCCGCATTCCACTGCTCCTTGCCGCAGCCTCGATGGCCGCAGTGCCTCACAAGTTCACTTCGGGAACCCCCGCCAAGGCGGATTCCGTCAACGCGAACTTCGAGTACCTCGACAACGCATTGAAGTCCAAGGCCGATACCTCTGCCCTAAACGCAGTCAAGGCCCAGTTGGCGAACAGTCCGACAGTCGCGGGGAAGGCCAGCCAGGGCTCCGTGGATACGCTCAAGCAGATCGTTTCGACCAAAGCCGATACATCGGACTTGAGCTCAGTCAAGAAGAGTATTTCTGGACTCGCTACCACTACGAGTGTGACCGATGCGCTGAAGTTGAAGGCCAATCAAGCTGGCCTTGATTCGGTCAAGCAAGCGAATTCGACTCAGGATGCGAAGATCGCGACCTTGCAGAGTGGTGCGGTAGATACGTCCAAGCTCGCATCAAAAATCTGGGCGAGCAGCACATTCGCTCCAATTGCAACCTCAAACGATGTTACCACGTTGAAGAGCGGATTGGCGAGTGTGACTGCGGCAGTTGGAGCAAAAGCGGACTCAGCGCGAAGTCTGATGTTTAATACGGTAGGTGGTTCAGCAGCATTGCCAGCATCGGCAAGAATTGACTTTGACTATGATCCGACAGTTCGTTTTGGAACGTTCATTGCAGGAACATCATTCGGTTTCGCATCTGGCGGCATGAACGGTAGCGTCTTTTTCCAAAAAAGCACATCACTCGCTTCAGCCATTAAACTGTCTTATGGAAATAATGGCGGAAGTGGCGATATTTTCACTGCTTCCAGTACTGGTGTTTCATTTAATGATGACGTTAACGTGGCTGGCGATTTGGTGGTCAAAGGCACTATTAATGGTAAGGTTGTTGTTGGTGGCATTTCGGGAGCTGATGTCGCCGACTACGTCTTCGAACCCGACTACAAGCTTGCCTCGCTCCCGGAAATCGAGGCCTTCACCAAGGCCAACAAGCACCTCCCCGAAGTCCCCAGCGCGGCCGAAATCGAAAAGGGAGGTCTGGATTTGGCGAAAATGAACCTCACCTTGCTCAAGAAGGTGGAAGAACTCACACTCCACGCCATCGCCCAGAACAAGCAGTTGGAAGCACAGGCCGCCCAGATCCAAGCGCAGAACGAGCGCCTGCAAGCCCTCGAGGCAAACCGGAACTAACCGCCGTTTTATGGCAGCGATCCCCTGCGCATTCACGCAGAGGATCACTGCCAGACCGCCCCTCTCAACCAGCCTCGGCGGGAGGGGCTTTCGCATCCCCCTTCTGCGCCAACTGCCCGCAGGCCGCCTGGATGTCGCGTCCCTTTGGTTTGCGCTTGAATACGGCCAGATCGGCGTTGCGCAAGGTCGCCTCGAAGCTGTCGATCGCCCCGTCCGAAGGCGTGCGCATCAAAATGTCCCGCGAAGCGTTCAGCGGGATCAGGTTGATCTTGCAGTTGCGCCCGCGCAGCAGTTCCACCAGCTCCTTGGCGGCCTTGGGCGTGCAGGTGATGTCTTCGATCAGCACGTATTCGTAGGTCACGGGCCAGTCGGCCTTCGCGCTCCACTCGTCGCCGGCTTCCAGCAGCTGGTGGAGCGGGTGGCGCTTGTTCACCGGCATCACCTCGTCGCGCATGGTGTCGTTGGAACTGTTCAGCGAAATCGCCAGGTGGTACTGCGGGGCCACGTCGCCCAGTTCCTCGATCTTGTTCACCAGGCCCGACGTGCTGATCGTGATGCGCCGCGGCGACATCCCGAACCCCTTGGGGCTAGTCAAGGTCTCGCAGGCTTGCAGAACGCTGGCCAGATTGTTGAGTGGCTCGCCCATGCCCATGAACACGATGTTCGACAGGTTCGGCTGGTGGGTGTCGCGCAGCCAGCGTTTCACGTGGGCCACCTGCTGCAAGATCTCGCCGGGCGTCAGATTCCGCAAAAAGCCCATCTGGGCGGTGCGGCAAAAGGAACAGCCCATCGCGCAGCCCACCTGCGAAGAAATGCACGCGGTGCGGCGGTCCTCGTCGGGGATCATCACGGTCTCGAACCGTTTTCCGTCGGCGTCCTGGAACGCCCATTTGGCGGTGCCGTCTTCCGAAACCTGTTGTTCCACCTCGGTCAACACGCCGACCTCGGCGTGCTCGGTCAGCAGGGCCCGCAAGTCCTTCGACAGGTTGGTCATCTGGTCGAAGGATGTGGCCAAGTGGCTCCAGAGCCATTCCTGGACCTGCGCGGCGCGGAATTTGGGCAACCCCTCCGCCACCAGCCATTCCTGGAGTTCGGCAAAGGTCAGTTCGGAAAGGGTCTTGCGGCGTCCGCGAGCGTCTGTAGGTGTTTGCACGGGTGCCAAAATACACCCATCCATACCGATTCGGATGGCCCAACCATCAATCGCCCTGCGTTATGGGTTGCGCTCCGTAGGGGCGACACCCGCCCACATCGGAATCCATGAATTGTTTATGTCCCAATCGCTCCGTAGGGGCGACCGCCGTTAGGCGGTGGTGCCGCAGGCACCATTCATGAATCGCCCCCAAAATCGGCAGAGCCCGTTGTTCGGATCGCCGTCATGAATCGCCCCAAAACCGGCATCAAATTCGTTGTGTTGCGCCCATTATCAGCCCTTACGAGCCTTCCAGGTCTCGATCACCACCGGAATCACCGAAACCACGATGATCCCCAGGATCACAGCCGAAAAGTTCGATTGCACCCACGGGATATTACCGAAGAGGTAGCCTCCGCCCACGCACAGCCCCACCCACAGGGCGGCACCCACGACGTTGAACAACGCGAACCGGGGGTAGGTCATGCTCCCGATTCCCGCCACGAAGGGCGCGAACGTGCGCACGATCGGGACGAACCGGGCGATGATGATGGTCTTGCCGCCGTATTTCTCGTAGAAGGCGTGGGCCTTGGCCAGGTGGGCCTTGTTCAGCAGCTTGCCTTTGTCGCTGTGGAGTACGGCCGGCCCCATGTGCTTGCCGATCGCGTAATTGGCGGCATCGCCCAGCACAGCGGCGACCCACAGCAGGATCATCAGCAGGGAAAGGCTCAAACCTCCGTCGATCGTGGCGGCCAGGGCGCCCGCAGCGAACAGCAGCGAGTCGCCAGGCAGGAACGGGGTGACCACCAGACCCGTCTCGCAGAAGATGATCAGGAATAGGATTGCATACACCCAAGGCCCATAGTCCCTGAAGAGTTCGCCCAGATGAACGTTGATATGCAAGACAAAATCGATCAAAAACAGGACGGTTTCCATACCATCCAAAACGTAGGAATATCTGCCGCCCGCCGGTCCCGGCAACGTCCCGTTGCTCGTAGGAGCGACCGCCGTCAGGCGGTGGTGCCGCAGGCACCATTCATGAATCGCCCCCAGAACCCGCCATCAAATTTGTTGGAATGCGCCCACCCCCTAGGTATCGTTGTGCCGCCCGTAGGGGGTCGGCCGTCCTCCGGCGGTGGTGCCGCAGGCGCCATTCATGAATCGCCCCCGATACCCGTCGCCAAATTTGTTGGAATGCGCCCACCACCCACGGGTTTCGTTTTGCGGTTCGTAGGGATGGTCGCCTTCAGACGGCGGTTCTGGTCACCCCCGCGCAGGTGGGGAGGGCACCATTCCTGAAACGCCCCCAAAACCGGCACTTCGGTGATCGTAACGCAGGAGTTACATTCAACTGTTCCTCCCACAAGCCTCATAGTTCAGGAGCCGGATAAATGGGTCAGATCCCTTCCAATCTTTGGAAAAAGCGCATGCGCGTCCAGATCGAAGGCGTTCCGTACGTCTTCGTCGAAGTCGAGTTCGTCAAGCCCGGCAAGGGTCAGGCTTTCCTGCGCTGCCGCCTGAAGTCGCTCCTGGACGGCCGTCAGCTCGAGCGCACCTTCAAGTCTGGGGAATCGCTGGAAGAGGCGATCGTGGAAGAATTCCCCATCCAGTTCCTGTACACGGACAACACCACCTGGCACTTCATGAACCAGGAGTCGTTCGAAGAGGTCGACCTGACCAAGGAACAGATGGACGGCGCCGAGCGGTTCATCCTGCCCGAAATGGTCTGCAGCGTCATGATGTTCGAGGGCAAGCCCATTGGTGTGACGCCGCCCACCTTCGTGGAACTGCTGATCACCTACTGTGAACCGGGTCTCAAGGGCGACACCACCAACACCCCCTTCAAGCCGGCCACGCTGGAAACCGGTGCGACCATCCAGGTGCCTCTTTTCGTCGAAAACGGCGAAAAGATCAAGATCGACACCCGCGACGGCTCCTACGTGGAGCGGGTGAAGTAATTTTTCGTTCGGCAGATCGAACTTGAGATTGGTGAACGCCTTGCGCGCAAATTGCCACTCACGAATTAGAAAGCCGTTGCGAGATCAGAGTCCTTGGTCTACTTTCCACAACGGTCAGTCGTCCAACTACTGCCATCTAACCAACCAAAAGGGAGCACAAATGAAAAAGCTCTATCCTGTCCTGGCGACAATCGCCTTTTCGGCTGCAGGAGTTCAGGCCGACTGGCTGTTGAACACCTACGAAACGGTTACGGCCGACTCGGCCGAAGTGAACGCCACCTACGGCATCCAGGCGTTCGCGAACCCCGCTTCCGAGGTTTCGACCGCAGCACCTGGAGCTGGAGTCATCCAGCTTGCAGGAACCAAAATCGCCTCCGACGGCACCGAAGGCTACACGGCCAATATCGGGCTGTTGCACCCCCTCACCCCGGACTGGGCGATTGCCGACGTCACTGGCGTCACGGCCATCACTCTGGACGTCAAGTTTTCGGCCAAGCCCGCCGACGGTTTTGAAGTCGCTTTGGCTTCCGATGAATACCCCACTGAATATGCGGATGGCGGCAAGACCTACACCAAGAAGGTCCAGGCTGGCGGCCTTCCTGCGGCCGGTGTCTGGAAGACCCTGACTCTGCCCATCGAAGAATTCCTTCCTCCCGACTGGTGGTGTGTTCCGGACGACGTCCTCAAGCCCTGCCCGGATGACTTCCCGACGCTGGAAACCATCCTGAAGAACCTCAAGGCAGTTCAGTTCGCGCCCAAGGTCAAGTACAGCGCGGCTGGCACGCAAAACGGAACGGCATGCACCGGCTGCGTGGGCCCCACTCAGACGGCCATCACCACGGATATCCGCAACGTCACCCTCGTGGGTGTCGAATCGGTTCCTTACGTGAACCCGACCAACATTGGTTGCAGCGAAGAAGCTGTCTACGTCCTCGATCGCTTCTTCGGCGGCGACAACGAGAACGAGAACGGTGGATACTGGTTCAACATGTCCGACTTCGACACCACCGGAGTCAGCGTGGATACCGCCAAGGGCACTTCCAGCTCCGCCGTCGAGTTCATCCCTGGCGACGAAGCCGCCGACGAATCCGGTCTGGCTGTCCTGACCGCCGGTTTGAACAAGACCATCCCCACCTCCACCATGCCCTACCACAAGTACGCTGGCTGGGCGGCTCTCGGAGTAGGCTTCTACAAGGATGGGATTGCTGATGCCACTGGCTTGACCGCCTTTTCGTTCACCCTCAAGAGCAAGACGCTTGGGCCTCAAATCAAGGGCGTGACCTTCAAGGCTGTGACTTCCGAAGTCACCGACGACGCCCCCCATGCCGTCATGGTTCCGGTCAAGCAGATCAACGACGAAACGGTCCTGAACATCTGCGTCCGCCCCAGCGACCTCAAACAGGCTTCGTGGGTCACGGGTGACAAGAAGGTGGCCTTCAACCCCGCCAAGCTGAAGCAGTTGGCCTGGGAAGTGAAGATCGACGACCAGAAGTCTTCGGCCATCGTCAAGGACACCGCCGCGTTCACCGTCACGGATGTCAAGTTCTATGGAATTTCTGACCTTCCGATTAAGGGCGTTGGTATCAAGGGCAAGGTGGCCAAGAGCGTTTTCGGAGCTTCCTACAAGTCCGGCGAGCTTTCGCTCCAGGGCTTGGCTGGCTTCAAGTCGGTCGACGTGGTTTCCATCTCGGGCAAGACCGTCGCTTCCGTCTCGCCGGTTGGCAAGACCGCCGTCAAGCTGGATCGCGGCACCTACGTGCTCGTGGCCAAGGGTGATGGTAAGACCTTGACCCGCAAGCTGGCTGTCGCTCAGTAAGTTCGGATCCTCAGATCTGATCTTTGGCCCACCTCGGCATCTGCCGGGGTGGGCTTCTTGTTTCTTGCCGTTTTACAACCAAACAGGTATCCTGCGACAGAAATGACAGGGAGAGATTTATGGATACCCCTGATCTGTTTTGTGCCCACAAGGATTGAACCTAGATCCCGTGATAGAGAGGGATGTGATGGCTGCCAGATCGTTTGATGAATGGGGTTTTCGTCCGACTGACGGCGCACCTGGATGGTGCGGGGGAAGGAGGCGAAAAGCCCAGGCGCGAACGAGATGGCTGGCAGCGCGCCCGGTCCTATTGCGGGATCTAGGTTGAACCCATGTTCGATGCGCAGCGACCTAACTTGTGAACCTGATCGAGTTTCCCTCAGGTCTCCCCAAAGACAGGAGTTCTCCCATGAACAAGGCAATTGCCATTTTTCAGGCTGTGGCAACCTGTTGCGTGACGGTCCAAGCGGACTGGCTGTTGAGCCCCTACGAGACGGTTGCGGCCGACTCGGCCGAGGTCAATGCCATTTACGGCATCCAGGCCTTTGCAAATCCGGCTTCTGATGTTTCGATCACGGTGCCCGCTGCTGGCGTGATTCAGCTGGCCGGCACCAAGATCGCCTCCGACGGCACCGAGGGTTACACGGCCAATATCGGCCTGTTGCACCCTCTGACTCCGGATTGGGCCATTTCCGACGTCACTGGCGTCACGGCCATCACCCTGGACGTGAAATTCTCGGCCAAGCCCGCCGATGGCTTCGAGATCGCACTTGCCTCCGACGAATACCCCAAGGTGTACGCCGACGCAGGCAAGACCTACACCAAGAAGGTCCTCTCGGGCGGGCTACCAGCGGCTGGCGTCTGGAAAACACTGACTCTGCCCATCGAAGAATTCCTTCCTCCCGATTGGTGGTGTGTTCCGGACGACGTCCTCAAGCCGTGCCCGGATGACTTCCCGACCTTGGCGACCATCTTGAAGAACCTCAAGGCGGTTCAGTTTGCGCCCAAGGTCAAGTACAGTGCAGCAGGGACGCAAAACGGAACGGGATGTACCGGCTGCGTGACTCCTACTCAGCCTGCCATCACCACGGAAATCCGCAATGTGACCCTGGTGGGAATTGGTGATGGTCCTGGCTGGATCCCCAACTATTCCGGGTGCAACGAGCCAAAATCTTTCACCCTGGATCGATTCTTCGATGGCGACAATGTCAACGAGAATGGAGGGTATTGGTTCAACATCTCCGATTTCGACTCCACCGGGACCAGCGTCGACTCGGCCAAGGGTTCATCCACTTCTGCGGTCGAATTCATCCAGGGCGATTCGGCAGCCGACGAATTCGGCCTGGCTCGTCTCACGGCAGGCTTGAACAAGACCATTGCCACTTCCACCATGCCTTACCACAAGTATGCTGGCTGGGCCGGGTTGGGAGTCGGTTTTGAAAAGAACAGCATTGTGGATGCCACAGGCATGACGGCGTTTTCATTCCAGATCAAGGGGCAGAAGCTCGGCCCCCAAATCAAGGGGGTGACATTCAAGGCTGTGACCGCAGACGTCTCCGACGACGCCCCTCATCAGGTCCTGATTCCTGTTCAGCAGGTCAACGATGAAGCTGTGGCCATGGTCTGTGTGCGGCCCACCGACTTGAGGCAGGCGTCGTGGGTGTCCGGCACGAAAAAAATGGATTTCAATCCAGCCAAACTCAAACAACTGATTTGGGAAGTGAAGATCGACGACCAAAGATCCACCCTGATCACACGGGATACGGCGGAGTTTAGCGTTACGGACGTTCGGTTCTGGGGGATAGAGACTCTGCCTCCCACAGGTGACATGGGAGTCAGGAACAAGGTTGCCAAGAGCATCTTCGGTGCTTCCTACAAGTCCGGCGTGCTGTCGATGCATGGCCTCGCGGGATTCAAGTCGGTCGACGTGGTTTCCATCTCGGGCAAGACCGTCGGTTCTGTCTCGCCGGTGGCCAAGAATCCCATCAAGCTCGATCGCGGCACCTACGTGCTTGTGGCCAAGAGCGAGGACAAGACTCTGACTCGTAAGTTGGTTGTGACGGAATAAACCGAACAGCCCTTGGGCTTGAGCCAAGGGCAGGTTGTAGACCTTTGGGGCGAACAAGGGCAGCTTGGCGCCTCAAGAGTCCGTCAACCGGGTTTGACGCGACGGAATGCTTGTCGCGTTGAACTCTACTCCTCGGAATTCCGACACTAACAAAGCGTGGAAGGCTCTCTGGGAGGGTGGTCATGGAGTTCTTGCCTGATTTCGACTTCGGGAACGTAGGGGTCAACAGGTCACCAGCCAAGCCCCGAAAGTGGCAGAAATGGCGTTCGAAAATCGGCTGCGCGGCCTATACTCCAGAATCAAGTCTGTCGTCTTGCAACCACCACAGGGGGGTCCCCATGAGTCGAGTGCTGAAATCTGCTGTTGGAGCCATGTTGCTGGGGGCCGTCGCCGCGAGTGCAGCCTACCTCCCTTACCCCGAGCCCATCCTGAAGTATCCTCGGATGCCGGCATGGGATGATCGGCTTGCTCCGATCTATCAGGGTTGGAAGAGTCGATTCGTGAAAAATGGATTGGTCGGCGGGCGGACCCCCACCAGCTCTGAAATCACGTATATCTCTGAAGGTCAATCTTACGGGATGCTTCTTGCCCTCTGGTTCGGTGATCAAGCCGGATTCAACGCGGTTTGGGAAGCTACAGAAAACCAATTTTGGACAGGGAAATGGTATCGCTGGAAGAGTGGCGATGATGGTTTCGCAGGCGATGCGGACATCGATATTTGCGGTGCATTGATTTTTGCCTCAGCCCTTGTTGATGCCAAGCATTGGAATAATTATACAGTCAAAGGCAATGATTACAAGGCAAAGGCCAAGATCGTGATGCAATCCATTGCCGCTAACTTTTTTGATAATGAAATGCGAATCAAATCTTGGTCGACCGCAAGTATATACCAACTCAATCCATCCTATCATATGCCTGGCTGGTATCCCATTTTCAAGGAGTTCGGCGCAGCGAATGGCGTTTCGGGAGTGGACTGGGACGCCGCGACCCGAGCGGCGTACAGCTATCTGAAGGCTCAGCCCAACTGGAACAAGGGGATGGCAAGAAACTTCTCCAAATTTGACGGAGGAACGGCAAATGTTGCAGAAGATCAATCGTCCCCGAATCCTCGGGTGATGGGATTTGATGCCATTCGCGTTCCTTTGCGGATGGCGCATGCGGCCCTTTGGTACAAACAACCAGATGCGGTCGCATATGGGGTCAATGTCTGGAAGGCCGGAGTTGTCAAGCCTGGTTCGCCTGGATTGTATGATGTTGATAATGCTACAATCTTAAACACCGATTATGAAACCATGATGCCACGTGCTATGTGGGGAGCTCTTGCAGTAGCAGTCCAAGACGAAAGCGCCGAATCCAAAGCCGCTCGAGATGTGATCGTTCCCGGTTTCGCTTCGGCCCATATGCGCGGGAATCCGTGGTTTGACGGCAACGACCCGGGCGATACCGCTTCGGTGAACGCCCCGAAGGCGAACTACTACGCCCAGTCCCTTGCTCTGTTGGGTGCTTTGGTGATGTCGGGTCGAGCCTGGAACGTCTGGGACGACCTCATGAATCCTTGGGTTCCTCCCGACACGGCGCTGAAGGTGACCACTCCTTTGAAGGCATCTGCGGCATCCTTCACCAAAGGCGTGGACTCGATGATTTTGACGGCCACCTTGAGCCGGGCCGAAAGGTGGGTTCTCAGTCTGAAAGGGAAATCAAGCGGGGCGGTTTGGACAATGCCTGGAAGCACCAAGGACATCCGGGTGGTCTGGAAGGGCGCCAAGACTTCTGGAACCACGGCCGCTTTCGAGAACGAAGAGGTGGAGGCGACTCTGTCGCCGGTCAATTCCAGTACGACGTTCAGGATCATCACCAGCGGTTCGAGTGTCAAGCAGGCTGTCCGCGGATCCGGAAGCGTGCGGATGATGGCCGACGGAATCTGGCTGGATGACCCGGCATTGGTTGCCGGTGAGGCCTACAACATCGTCGTGCGAGATCTGAACGGCCGAGTCGACCAGGCCATGAGCGGCCAGAAGATGACGAAGCCCTTCCAGGATGGCCTTCTGATTCAAGTTGGCAACTCGACGGCGCCTGGAGTCAAGATCCTGGAATTGCAGTTGCCTTCCTCCAACATCCGACGTCAGTACGTCTTGGCGCCCAAGCCTTAATCTCCAGACACGCCACGCTTCACACGGAAAGCGAAGGAATGAAGCCATGAAATTCAACAAATTGTTCGCAGGCTTGCTTTGCCTCGCCGGGCTATCCCAGGCGCTTTCACCGGTCGAAACCTATGGCCCGTTGCAAGTGAAAAGCGGAAAACTGTCCGATTCCTCTGGTACTCCTGTCACATTGCGAGGCATGAGCCTTTTCTGGCACATGCATAATGGAGGCAAAGAGTACTGGAAAAAGCCTGTTGTCAAATGGGTCATGACGGATTGGCACGCCTCTGTGATTCGTGCTCCTGTTGGGGTCGAGACGTACCAAAGTGGAGGTTACACGCAGAGAGGCTACATCGACAATCCTGAGCCTGCATTGACTGCGGCTCGCACGGTGATTGATGCGGCCATCGAAGCAGGCATCTACGTTGTCGTTGATTACCATGCGCACTATGCTGGCTCATCGGACGCGGGTGGTAAAGCAGCGGGGTTGGTCAAATCGTATCGATCGGCAGAACAGAACACGAATTATGCGGTTCAGTTCTTCACAACCCTTGCCCAGGAATACGGGAACACACCTAACATCATTTGGGAAATTTGGAATGAGCCAGAAGAAGGTAGCTGGTCTGCCATATCCACTTATGCAAAAAAGGTGATTCCAGTTATTCGCAAATATAGCCGGAATGTGATTTTGGTTCCCACTGGATTTTACTGCCAGTGGGCAGAAGGACCAAATTCTGATTTGGATGATTTTTCCAATATCATGTACGTCATCCATTTTTATGCCGCTTCTCATACGTGGAGAGAGAAGCTCAACCAATCCAAGCCGATTTTTGTCTCGGAATGGGGGATGACACAGGCATCAGGTAATGGGACCCCTGATGCAGGCAGTTCCAATGCATGGCTGACGGATCTGGATGCCAAAGGCATTTCCAGTTGCAATTGGAGTTTGGGCAATCCAACTGGTGGTGGAACCACGGTCGAACAATCAGCGGCTCTTAACGCGGATGCTTCCGATATGGGCGGCTGGACCGATGCTGACCTCACAACTTCGGGTAAATTCATGCGCAATTACTTGCGCACGAAGAATCCGGCTTGGACGTTGTCGGACACAACCACCAAAGTGGTGTCAGCGCTCAAGGCGAACATGGCCGAAGCGCGGATCAACGATGATTCCGTTCTGTTCACGGCGAGCTTCAACAAAGCGATTCCCTGGTCGATCAAGATCACGGGCAAGACCAGCGGCTCATCCTTCGTCTTGGCCAGCTCCAGCGCCAATCCCTCTCCCAATGTCTACGCCAAGTGGCGCGCTGGAAAAAGGACCAGTGTGGCTGTGCCCGCCTTCCAGGCCGGCGAGACCGTCGAGGCGGTCCTGACTCCATCTGGGGAGAAGGTGACCCTCAAGCTGTTGGCCTCCAGCCCTGTCGAACGGCGCCAACCTCGCATCGTCGAAATGCGTTGGAAGGGCAATATGATCTTCTTGCCCAGCAACGTGGTCAGCAAAGGAAGCACGGCGACGGTTCGACTGATCGGTGCCGATGGGTCCACGAGCTGGACCAGGACCGCTCCAACCGAGTTCGATGCGATCTTGGTGGGCGAGCGCCCCCGGATGCGCGGAGTACAGGTGCTCGAAATCCAAACCGACAAGGGAGTGTTCCGCAGCATGGTGGCCCCGACCTTGTGATGCGCTGAAGCGATTTCGGGTCTTGCGAACAGAGAGGCCTGGGGCTGTTGCCCTGGGCTTCTTTGTGTTTGGGATGCGGGTTTCGCGGTGGGTCAATCCGAACGTCATCGGAAGGGTGGGACTCTCGAGTTGCCTGTTGTGATCAGGATCACACCCTGGCAATCCGGCCCTTGACTTCTGCTTCGAGCAAAGGCAATTTCCTGTCGTTCGACCGTTTTCCCGGTTCTATTTGGAGAAATCCCCTCATGCGCCCAAATTCCAAGTATTCCATCGGATCCCTGCGGATCGCCGCTGCGGCCTTGTTCGCGTTGGTGGTCAGTTCTTGTCAGACCGAGCCGACCAAACCCGTGGAGGACGGCACCTACTCGGTGTCGATCCCACCGATCAACGAAGAATACCGGCAACCGGATCTGGTCACCTGGAAGATCGGATCCGACACCGGAGCCAAGGTGGTCGAGGGCGGCGGAAGCTCGTTCCAGATCAAGCTCCAGAGCAAGGTGGAAGGCGATGTCCGGTTCGACCTCTGGCGATCGGGCGTTCGGATCATGCAGCTCAAGTATGCGCGCACAACCGAAACCACGCTGGAATATGTATCCAAGGAATCGGAAGACACCTTGGCGCGTGCCGTCTTTCAACAGATTCTGCCTTCCAAGGATTCCATCGCGTTCGCCAAGAAATTGGCCGAGCTGGTGGTGGGCAAGGATTCGGTGAATCGCGCCCTCGAGCAGGCTGCCGCGAAGGTGGTGGGAGTCAACCACGACACCCTGATGGCTCGTGCCTTGCAAATCATGGTGGAATCGGGCAAGGCCATCGGCGCGTTCGTTCCGCATGAGGATGGCGCGTTCCTGGGGCATTCCCTGGAATCCATCCATCTCCAGGTCAAGGTTCTGGTCGATCTCAAGGTCATCGTTTCCGATACCAACGCGCTGTTCCCACCACCGCCGGTGCGGATCGTCTCCAACCTTTCGATGCCCGAGCGGTTGCAGGCCGGGGGCGATGCCGCGGGAGTGAACGGCAAGTTCGAGGCCACCGGCAAGATCGCCACCTTGCTGGCCAAGGTTTTCCAGGACACGATCGACGTGTCCCGGCATTTCGAGATTCCCCAGGTGGATCTCACCAGTCGCCCCAAGGAGTTGGATCTGTCGGGCAAGCTGTCGCTCAAGGCAAGGGAGTCGGCTGCGGCCGGCACCTACCGGTTGGAAGTCGTGGTCATGGATGCCGACGACTATTCCGTCAAAGCCGTGACGGGATTCCAGGTTATGCCTGCCGCCGACACCGTGGGGCCAGCCATCCAGATCCTGTCGCCCACGACGGGAACCGTCCTGGAACACGACGTTTCGACGGTGGCGGTCAAGGCGCAGATCGAAGACCCCTCCGGAGTGGATTCGGTCTGGATCGCCGACAAGCTCGCGGTCGGAGAAGGTGGTGTTTGGAGCGTGGAGTCGGTGGAGATCCCCGTGACCGATATCGGGTTCGCCGTGGTGGTGCGCGCCAAGGATGCCAAGGGCAATGTCTCCAGCAAGGATGTGTTGGTGGGGCGCAAGGCCAAGCTCGATCCGGGTTCCCCGACATGGTCGGTGCTGTCGCCCAAGGCGAACGAGCTCTTCCCGTTCGATTCGGCCGCCACATCGGTGCTCTGGAAGGTGAGTGATCCTCGTGCGGAAGTCGTCAAAGCCTGGATCGGTGGCGGCGAGGCGTCCAAGGAGTCCGACGGTATCTGGACGCGACGGGTGGACTTGCCCGCGACGGGTTCCTTGACCACCGTGACCCTGCTTGCGGTGAACGCCAACAACGACACGATCAAAGGGTTCGTGCAGGTGACGCGCCAAGCCGACACCAAAGGCCCCATGATCCAGATCAAGAGCCCAGTGGACGGAACCGTGTTTGGCTACGATGCCCAATCGGTGCTGGTGAAGGTCGCCGCGACCGATCCTTCGGGCATCGATTCGGTGAAGATCGACGGCAAGCCCGCCGAATCCGTCGGGACGGAATACGCCTACTCCCTGGCTCTGGAGCCAGGCAAAGAGGCAGTCATTCGGGTCCAGGCTTGGGACAAGCTCAAGAACAGCGCAGTCGAAAGCCTCACGGTCACCCGCAAGGGCCCTCCCGACACCACGGCGCCGCGCCTGAAACTGCTGGGGCCCGCATCCGGCACGGAACTTTCCATGGACACCAAGACGGCGACCCTCCGGTGGCTGGTGACCGACCTGTTCGGCTTGGTCGATGCCGACGTGAAGATCGACGGCAAGGTGGCGCAGCGATCGGCCGACACCTTCAGCCTGGAGGTGGCTGCACCGGCGCCAGGCGGCGAAGAATCGCATCGGATCGACGTGAAGAACGTCAAAGGGGTCTCCAACTTCGAAACGATGACCCTCAAGCGCGCCAAGGACGCTGTTGCGCCCAAATTGGTCCGGATCGACAGTGGCCGCACGGTTGCGTTCGAAACGGAAAAGGCCACCGTGAGCTGGAAGGTCTCCGACAATTACCTGCTGGGCTCGGTGAGCATTGCCGGCAAGGTGGTGACGGGAGTTAATGGACTCTATTCCCAGGAAGTGGCTCTGGCAACCGGCGACAACCGAGTGGCCATCGTGGCGACCGACAGCGCCAACAACTCCAGCACCGACACGGTGACGATCACGAGGGCCTGGAAGGATACGATCGCTCCAGTGGTGACACGGCAGACCGGAACGGGTCCGCAGACGGTTCCGAATGGTACGGCATCTCTGACCGTGTCCTGGAAAGTGACTGACACACTCCTTCAAGCCGTGACGATTCAAGGGACCGCGAAGACCGGATCTAATGGGATCTACAGTACGACTATTTCACTTGCAATTGGGAATAATACCATCCGCCTAGTTGCGGTCGACAAACAGGGGAACACCAAGGCCGATGAATTCGTGGTGGTGCGGAGCGCGCCCGCCCCGATTCACAGTCTGGCAGAAGGATCGTATATCGGCACTATGATGGATACCATCACGGCTGCTGGTGCAGATTCTATTCAATATTCTCTCGATGGAAAGGCTTGGCAGAAATACATATCCCCACTGAGCTTGACAAGAAGTGGAACATTTTACGCAAAGAGTTTCCCTGGTGGAGTACAGTCTTCCACGAAAGCGACGATCCGGATGGGAACGATTGTGCGCGGCTGGATGACCACGTTCTTCCTATCAGAAGACACCCTTTGGGGAGTGGGCTACAATCAATCCATCAGAGGCGATAACGTCCCGAGCCTTGGAACAGGACTTGCCGAGCATGTGACTACTCCTGTTGTGGTCGCAACTGGAGTCGAGCGGGTGACGACATCGCGATACTATGCGACAACGATTGTATTGAAAGATGGCACGATTAAAATTACAGGGAAAAATTGGGGTCAATACGGTGATGGCACCCAAGTGGCGAGCGAGTCGTGGATTACTATTCCAGGTTTCACCAATCCCAAGCAGGTCTATCCAGGAAAAATCTTAACTCAAGATGGAGACCTGTATATTTCTGGGCAAACAACGCCTTTTGGGACAATCTATGAGTACAAGAAGCTCGCTTCGAACGTCAAAAAGATTGGCCGGGATGATGTATTCTTGAAGAATGACGGTACAGTTTGGGCTTGGGGGATAACTTTGAGTCAATTTGGCTTGGGAGGAGATACGTCGTACTACAATATTCAATACCCATATCAATTTGACTCAAATGTTGTCGATATCGCGGAACGAGGCTTATTCACTTGGAAGTCTGACGGGTCGCTTTGGGCACGGGGAGAGGCTTACGCCGGACGCGTTCCGTGCGGAACTCCGGGAGAAATTTCCGTCACCCCTTGCAAAATTGGACACGGGATTAGCTCGGTGATCCAAGGTTTTGATATGACGTTTTTTCTTGACAAGAATGGCGCATTAATCGTGTCCGGAAAGGATAATAGTTATAATTTCCCTTGGTTGAGCTCCTCGATGCTAAGGCTTATGGATGGCGTATCCGCCGTCAGTGTGAGTGGCTGCTATAGAATGCCGGAGGGAGTAATTGTGACTAAGCAAGATGGCAGTTTGTGGGCTTTTGGGTACAGCCCAAAAAATGCGCTATTGTTTGGCACCCCAGATACCACTGTTTCTACCCCACAGAGGGTTCATTTCTAGAGCAGGCAAGATCTGCAAGTATTGCAATTCCTGAATCTTTCCCCAATACGACCGCTCTCCGTATCCCGGAGGGTGGTTTCTTTTTTAGTCCATATCGTGGACGTTTTCGCGATTGCCGAGCCATTTTCGGGTCGGTGCATCAAGGGGCGTCGCTCCAAGTGCCATCCGGTCATCTTCTCGAAGATTGCTTTGCCCCAGAACCTAGATTGAAGTCCATGGCTACATCCTCCAAGGAGTTCAATACCACCGGCCCGTGCCGTCCGGAGATGCACTACATGCTTCCTCCCGAAGCGCGTCTTCCGAAGGCCGACCTGCAGCGGTTGATCGACAAGGAGCTGTACTGGGTGCTCCATGCCCCGCGCCAGACGGGCAAGACGAGCTTCCT
>ENA-UPSM01000904-UPSM01000904.1-activated-sludge-metagenome-genome-assembly--contig:-NODE-904-length-41033-cov-47.407658_pt1 | contig 41033 bp, 27 predicted proteins | sample MGYA00238181_ERZ773283 | MGnify/ENA primary metagenome ERZ773283 (study PRJEB29023, sample SAMN05720199) | activated sludge metagenome | isolation source: Anaerobic digester | place: Japan... | reverse complement strand
AGGCGCCCCTGTTCAGACCATGGCCGGACTGATCCATCTCTTTGTGGAATTATCCGGACAATACCGCCACCCTTCAAATGATTGACGCCTACGATCCTGAAACTGAATTCCTCGTGCTATTCGATACCGACGAAGGCAATACCCGAACTATCCGCATCAGAACGCCTGAAGGTGGTCGAAATCCAAAGGGCCTCTGGTTTTTTGAGATGTTGAGGCGTATTCAGGAAGAGCCTGAATCGGTGCCAGATGATCTCCCGGCTTGGTTCTGGGGAGCCTTGGACAGACTGGATAAGATGAAGAAACAAAACGAGTGATTGAAGAATAGAGCCACATCCTCGGAAAAGAAAAACGATTACTTTTGGGCGTGCTTTTTCGGAGAAAGAGATCGAGCAGCCACGTCAGGGAGGGCGTTATGGGGTGAGGGATTGGGTGAGGATGGCGAGGGCGCGGTCAATTTGGTCGGCGTTGACGACGAGGGGGGGGACGAAGCGCAGGACGTGTTCACCCGTGGCGATGCAGAGGAGTCCGTTTTCGCGGGCTTTGGCTTCGTAGGGTTTGGCGGGGGCGTTGAGTTCCAAGCCAATCATGAGCCCTTTGCCGCGCACAGCGGTGATGAGGGGATTGGTGGTGGCAAGGCGGCGCAGGCCATCCATCAGGCGCGCGCCCATTTGGTTGGCGTTGGCGAGCAGGTTTTCTTTTTCGATGGTTTCAAGGGTGGCGAGGGCCACCGCACTGGCGAGCGGGGTGCCCCCGAAGGTGCTGGCGTGATTGCCGGGTTGGAAGACATTGGAAAGTTCCGGGGTGACGGCGGCAGCGCCAATCGGGAAGCCGCTGCCCAGCGCCTTGGCCATGGAGATGCCATCGGGGCGGATGCCGAAATGTTGATAGCCAAACCATTGGCCGGTGCGGCCGATACCGGTTTGGACTTCATCGAAGAACAGCAGCAGGTTTTTGGCGGTGCACAGCTCGCGCAGGCCAGTCAGGAATTCGGGGGTGGCGGGCAGGATGCCGCCTTCGCCTTGAATGGCCTCGCAGAGGACCGCGACGGTGGCGGGGGTGATGGCGGCACGGACGGAGTCGAGGTTATTGAACTCGGCATAGACAAACCCGGGCACGAGGGGAGCAAACCCATTTTGATATTTGGTCTGGCCGGTGGCGGTCATGGTGGCGAGGGTTCGGCCATGAAAGGAGTTTTTCATCGTGATGATTTCGTGGCGGCCGGTGGCGGAGCCCCACTTGCGGGCGAGCTTGATGAGGCATTCGTTGGCTTCGGCGCCGGAGTTGCAAAAGAACACCTTGCCGCCCAGTGAAAGTTGCGAGATTTTTTGGGCGAGGCGCGGTTGCAGCTCGTTGTAGAAAAGGTTGGAGCAGTGGATCAGTTTGCCGGCTTGGTCGGCGAGGGCGGCGCGGATGGCCGGGTGGCAGTGGCCAGTGTTGCAGACGGCAATGCCGGCGGTGAAATCGAGGTATTCCTTGCCGGCGCTATCCCAGACGTTGACGCCGGCGCCGCGCACAAGGGTCAGGCCCGGCGCGTAGGTGGGCATCACGTAGTTGGCAAACAGTTCCGCGGGGCTAGAGTGCATCGTTGACGATCTCCGTGCCGACACCTTTGTCGGTGAACAGTTCGAGGAGGAGGGAGTGGGGGAGGGCGGCATCAATGATGTGCGTTTTACGCACGCCGGCCTTGAGGGCCTTGAGCGCGCCGCTGATTTTCGGCAGCATGCCGCCGCCGATAATGCCGCGCTCAATCAGGCTTTCGATTTCCGACAGGTTGAGGGTGCTCATGAGGGAGGCGCGATCCTTGGGGTCGGCCAAGAGGCCGGGGACGTCGGAAAGAAAAACCAATTTGCGCGCTTGGAGCCGTTCGGCCAGGCCGGCGGCGGCGGCATCGGCATTGATGTTATAGACCTGCCGGTTGGCATCCGCGCCGAGCGGGGTGATGACGGGGGTGAGGTCGGCTTCGAGGAAGGCTTTGACGGGTTCGATGTCCACTTGCAAGATTTCGCCGACGAGCCCCCAGTTGAACTTTTCGCCGGTGCTGGGATCGGTGACGGTGTGCTGGCGGACGGAAATGATGTCCTCGCCATGGATGCCGCGGGCTTTGCAGCCGAGCGAGTTGAGCGCGGCGACCAACTCCGGATTCACCTCGCGGTTGAGCACTTGCTCTACGATTTCCATGGTTTGCGGGTCGGTGACGCGCAGGCCCTTGACGAACGTGGCGGTGAGGCCCTGTTCCTTCATCCGCGCATTGATGGCCTTGCCGCCGCCGTGAACAATCACGGGGCGCAAGCCCACGCAGCTCATGAAGGCGATATCCTTGAGGATGTCGCGCACCACGTCGGGGTTATCCATGGAGGAACCGCCGAATTTCACCACGACGGTTTCGCCGCGGAACCGCTGGATGTGCGGCAGGGCTTCGATGAGGACATTCGCTTTTTGGATGGCGTCTTTCATGGGTAATTATTTGTTGATCCTAACATACTCTTCGGTGCAATCGCACGAATAAACCGTGGCAGCGTGGCGACCCAGGTGCAGATCAATCGTGATGGCAAACTCTTTTTGGGCCACGACGCGCGAGAGCTGCTCGATGGACGCGCCGGCCTTGAGGCCATTCCGCACGGCCAGCAGGCGGTTGTAGCGAATTTCCACCTTGGATTCATCCACCTTGGCGGCGGAGTAGCCCAGCGCATCCATCAGCCGCCCCCAGTTGGGGTAGGTGCCCACCCACGAGGTTTTCACCAGGAACGAATTGGCCACCGAGCGCACAGCGGCTTCGGCATCGGCGACGCTCCGCGCGCCCTGCACCGTGACCGTGACGAACTTTTGCGCGCCTTCGCCGTCGCGCACCATTTCCATGGCGAGGCGGAAGGTGACGCCTTCGAGCGCGGCCACAAAAGCGGGCCAATCGGGGTGGCCCGGCTTGAGGAGCGCGTTGCCGGCGCAGCCGTTGGCCAGCAGCAGGACGGTATCGTTGGTGCTTTGGTCGCCATCCACGGAAATCCGGTTGAAAGAGCGGTCCACGGCGGCTTTCAACGCGCGTTGCAGCGCGCGCCGGTCCACGTGGGCATCGGTCAGCAGAAACGCCAGCATGGTGGCCATGCAGGGCTGGATCATGCCGGCGCCCTTGGCGATGCCCGTCAACCGGCAGGCGCGGCCATTCACCTTGAACGGTACAGTGAAGCGCTTGGGCCGGGTATCGGTGGTCATGATGCCGGCGGCCGCGGCCTCGCCGCCGGTGGGGGCGAGGGATTGCGCCAGTTTTTCGATGCCGGGCACGATGAGGTCCATGCGCAGCGGCACGCCGATGCGGCCGGTGGAGCACACCAGAAAATGTTTGGCGGGAATCCGGAATTGCTTGGCGGCGTGGGCGGCCATGGCTTCGGCATCGCGCAGCCCCTGCTTGCCGGTGCAGGCGTTGGCTTGACCGCTATTGACCACGATTCCCCGTGCCACGCCAACCTTGGCTACGCGCGCGGCATCCAGCCGGACGGTTGCGGAGCGCACTTGGTTGGTGGTGAAGGTGCCGGCCAGCGTGGCCGGCTGGTCGGAATAGAACATGGCCATGTCGGGCTTGCCGCTCTTTTTGAGGCCAGCCACGATTCCGGCGGCGCGGAAGCCGGCCGGCAGCGTGGCGGCGGCGCTGAATTTCAAGGAAGTTGTTTTCATTGGGGGACCACCTTTCATAAGAAAAACCCCGGACAAGGTGCCCGGGGTTGAATCGTCCAGCGGAAACGACTTAGCGTTTCGAGAACTGGAAGCGGCGCCGGGCGCCGGGCTGGCCGGGCTTCTTGCGCTCTTTCATGCGCGGGTCGCGGGTGAGGAAGCCGGCCTTTTTCAGGGCGGGGCGGAAGTTGTCGTCCGCCTGAATCAACGCGCGGGCGATGCCGTGGCGCAGGGCACCGGCCTGGCCGGGCACACCGCCGCCTTCGCACAGCGCAATGACATCATATTTGCCGACGCCTTCCACCACCTTGAACGGCGCTTCGACAATCAGGCGCAGGTCGGTTGTGGGGAAATATTCTTCGAACTTGCGGCCGTTGACCGTGATGGAGCCGGAGCCCTTGGTCAGGCGGACGCGGGCGATGGCCGTTTTGCGGCGACCGGTGGCGATGGATTCGATTTCAACGTTTTTCGTGGCCATGTTGCGTCTCCGAAATTAGCCGATGGGCTGGGGGTTTTGGGGCAGGTGCGGGTGCTCGGCGCCCGGGTACAGCTTGAGGCGCTTGATCAACTGGCGGCTCAGCTTGTTTTTGGGCAGCATGCCGCGGACGGCGTGCCAGAGGATATAGTTGGGGTTCTTGGCGCGGACGGTGCCGGCGCTGGTTTCGGTGTAGCCGCTTTGGAAGCCGGTATATTTGGCGTACACCTTCTGGTCTTCCTTGCGGGCGCCGCTCAGGCCCACCTTGGCGGAATTGATCACCACTACAAAATCGCCCATGTCCACGTGGGGGGTATAGTCGGGCTTGTGGCGGCCACGGAGCAGCCGGGCAATTTCCACGGCCAAGCGGCCGGCGGGCTTGTCGGTGGCATCAATCAGATGCCACGCGCGCTTTATTTCAGATTCTTTCGGCAATGTCGTCTTCATAATCCTTCAATATCCAAACAATGAGCGGCGAACAGTAGCGCGACTGGCGCGCGACTGTCAACGCGGTTCTTTCCATGTTGCAATGTGAAACAACCCCGTGCCGGAGGGATCGGATTATCCGACGACAGAGGACTCTTTGCACCACGTTGCCGGCGGAAATCCGCCCGCAGCCGCACCACCGGTTACCGCCGGCAGCCAGCCCGCTGCGCAAAAGAAACAGGCGCGCACCGTCGCACACTTGGCCGGTTCTGTCAATTCTTCCGCAATATTTTTTTTGTGTTAAGGGAAAAAAGGGTGGCCATGGGGGCTCCCGGCGGGGTAAAATGTTTTATTGGAGTGTGATTATGAAATGGATGCAATCTTGCCGCCGGCTGCTGGGCTGGGGCCTCGGACTGGGGATGGTACTGGGGGGGCTAACGGCGGCGGGGGGGCAAACCACGGTGGTGGCATGGGACAGCGCGACCAATAGCGTGTATTCCGGTGGCAACTGGTCCGACGGCCAAAATGGCGGGACTGGCTTTGCGGCGTGGGAGATTGCCATCGCGGGCGGAAATTACCGTGGTTCCTATTCCGGAAATCCGGAGCAGAAGGGGGTGGGAGGGATGAACTCGCCCGCGTGGGGGCTCTATTGCCACTCTTTCGGTAATTCCGTGACGGCCCGCCGCCCGTTCAGCCAAGACATGGTCGTGGGCGATACGTTGAGCTTCCAGTGGGGGTTCAATTTGGGTTCCGGGGGAACCGGCAGCAAGGGGTTCACGATTTATGCGGGAGCAACGCCGCTGGTGACGGCTACCAACGGCGCCGGCACCGAAGTCTATGTGAATGGGGTGGACAGTGGTTTTGGCGATGGCACCAACGCCATGACCTGGGTGTTTGAGTATGTGAACGCCACCACGCTGGTCGTGACCGCCAACGGGCGCGACGGGGTGAGTTCATATAGCAACGATGTGGCCATCGCCAGCGCGCCCGACGCGCTGACGTTTTTCATGACCCGGCAGGGGGATGACACCCAAGCGCGCGAGCCGTTTTACAACGACCTGCTGATTCAGCATACCGACAATCGGGAAGCGCCGGAAATCCTCTCGTGGCCCGCGGCCAGCCCGCTGGCGTGGGGCGACCGGTTGGCCGACGCCGGGCTGACGGGAGGAGTCGCCGGCATAGACGGGGTATTTGAGTGGGTGAACGAAGAGGTGATTCCGGGCGCGGGCACGACGCTCCAGGAAGTACGTTTTGTGCCGGCGGATACCGACACCTACTCCGTGGTTGTGAGTCAAGTTTTGGTGACGGCCGTCGGCGGGATTTACATCAATGAAGTGCAGTCCTCCAACGGGTTGACCATTGAAGACGAAGACGGCGACACGCCGGACTGGATCGAGCTCTACAACGCCACCGATGCGGCCATCCCGTTGGCGGGGTGGGGGCTGTCGGACAGCGCCAAGAAGCCGTTCAAATGGGTATTTGGCGAGGTGAGCATCCAGCCTCATGAATATCTGATTGTGTTTGCGTCGGACAAAGACCGTCGGGCGATCACCAACGGCAACTATTTGCACACCAGTTTTGGCATCAGCTCCGATGGTGAAGACATTGTGCTGACCGACTCGCATACGAATCGGATGGACCTGGTGCCTGCCAAGGTGATCAGCCGGGATTACTCGCTGGGACGGTATCCGAACGGCACGGGCGACCTGTGGTTTTTCCAAGCCCCCACGCCGGGCGCGGCCAACCACAACAACGGCTATTTGACGGACCTGCCGCCGGTGGCGTTCTCCGTGCCGGGCGGCTATTACACCTCGACGGTGTCGCTGGAGCTATCCACCACCGAGGAAGACGCGACAATCCGCTACACGCTGGATGGCAGCGAGCCGACGGCAAGCTCGCCGGCTTATTCCAACGCGCTGAGCATCGGCGTGCGATCAACACCCAATGATTTGTCGGCGATTCAGACGACCTACGGCACCGGGGGCGAGGATGATTGGGAAGCGCCGGATGGTTCCGTGTTCAAGTTCTACACCGTGCGCGCGCGCATTTTCAAAGACGGCTCGCCGGGACCGCACACGACGCATTCGTATATTGTCACGCCGGCCGGCACCAACCGCTACACGTTGCCGGTGGTGTCCATTGCGACGGACAAGGCTAACCTGTTTGACAACACCATCGGCATCTACACGCCGGTGAACAACAACATGATGCAGAAGGGTGCGGCGTGGGAGCGGACGGGCACGATTGAGTATTTCGAGCCGGACGGCACGCTGGCATTCAGCGGCAACGTCGGATTGCGCCTGCACGGCAACACCACGCGCAGCCGCCCGCGGAAGGCCATCCGGGTTTATGCGCGCGGGCCGGGCAAGTTCAAATACAAGCTGTTCGACGACCTGAATCTCGCCACCTTTGAAACGTTCATTCTGCGCAATGGCGGCAACGACTGGGGGCAGGGGCTGTTGCGCGATTTGTATGCGCAATCGCTGACTGCCAATCCAACGCTGGACCGCCAGCACGGGCGCCCCGTGATTGTGTTTTTGGATGGTGAATATTGGGGCATCCACGACCTGCGCGAGCGGTTTGATGAGGGCTATATTGACAACCATTACGGGCTGGGCGAGCTGGAGTATGTGCAGGTGGAGATTGACCGCGACGTGGGAGGAAACCCCAACGTGCCGGTATATGACAGCGGCAACCGCGCTTGGGGCGCGGACTATTCCAACCTGTGGGCCTATGTGAAGAATCACAATTTGACCGTGGCAACCAACTATGCCGTGGTGCAGGACTGGATGGATTTGGACAACTTTGCCGATTTCTTCCAAGCGCACATTTTTGTGGGGAACTCGGATTGGCCCGGCAACAACATCCGCGCGTGGCGTTCCATCGCGCAAGTGCGCGATGAAGGCGCGCCCCACGGGCTGGACGGGCGCTGGCGCTACATGATCTACGACATGGATTTCGCGTTTGGCCTGGACTACAGCTATGTGCCGGGCAACAAGAACTTCGACATATACAAAAAGAATTTCGGTCTGGTGGACCAGTTCAACATGCTGGCCTATGTGCAGAACGCCGAACAGGACGGCGCCACGTGGGCCAATGAACCGGATGCGACGGTGATGTATCGCAAGCTGATGGCCAACCCGGAGTTCCGGCAGCATTTTGTGTTGCGGTTCAGCGACCAGTTGAACACGTCCTACAGCCGCGATTGGACCACCAGCCAGTGGGCGCGCGTGAGCGCAACCATTCAGCCTGAACTGGCGGAACACGTGGCTCGGTGGCGCCAGCCGACGAATTGGGCGCAGCACGGGGAGCGTATCGAGTACTTTGCGCAGCAACGCCCGGCCGCGGTTTGGACGCACTTGCAAGATGTGTTGAAACTGGATTGGCGCGTGCCGGTCACGGTGGAGGCCAGCGATGAACAAGGCCTTGTACGGATCAATACGATTGAGCTGTCTGACCAGACGCCCGGTTTTGCGGGGTATCCGTGGACGGGCACCTATTTCACCAATTATCCAGTGACGCTAACGGCCGTGGCCAAGCCGGGCTACGAGTTTGTGGAATGGCAAGCCGCGTTGGCGACAGATGTTGTCATTGCCGCGGACTCGGCAAATAACTACACCCGGTGGAACAACGGCAACAACCGGGGGTATGGGTTTGGCGCTTGGACGCTGTCCAAGAGCGGCAATAGCGGCTATTTCCTTGACCAAGGCGGGCAGTGGGGGCTGTGGGCGAATAATGGCGGGCGGGCGGAGATTGAGCGTCCGCTCAGCACGGCATTGGGCGTGGGGCAAACGATCGGCTTCCGGATGCAAAACCGCTGGGTTACCTCCGGCGGGAGCGTGGGAGTCAGCCTGCGCAATGCTGCTGACCAGACGCTCTGGTCAATCACGTTCACGAATGGCCACAACTTCTACAACATCGCCGGGCAAACCAATGTGCTCGCCTATACCACCGCGCCGATTGACGTGGAACTGACGCTGACCACGGTCAACACCTACACCGCCAGGATCAACGCCGGCGGCGATGAGCCGGTTATTCTTTCGGGCAACCTCGCCGGCAGCGGCAACATTGAAAAGATTTACGCGGTCAACCACAACGCGGGCGACACCAGCAATTGCGACTTCTTTGTGAACGACCTGCGGGTCTTTGAGCGCGGGACGGTCGGCGCGAAGACAAGCTACAGCACGAACGAAACCATCGCGGTGACGCTGGCCGGCGCGAGCCAGTTGGAAGCTGTCTTCGAGGAAGTGGCAGCCCCGGATTACAAGTTGATCCACTATTGGAACTTTAACGACAGCGGCGCATTGTTGGTACCCACATTCACCAAGGTGGTGGGCGCGGGCATGGACTTCGTTTTGCCAGAAGGCTCGGAGGCCGTAGCCGGCACCGGACAGGATTTCTTCGCAGAAAATGCCCGGTTCGGTGATGAGGCATCGTCACATCTGCGCGTCAACAATCCGCTTGGGGTGGTAATGGATGTCGCCATGCCCACGCGCGGTTATGAGGACATTGTGGTGAAGTTTGAGGTTCGCCGTTCGGGCAAGGGGGCGGGGACATTGAATCTCTATTACACCCTCGATGGCGAGGATTATGAGCCGCTGCAAACCGTGACGGTTTATGATGCGGCGCCCAATCTGATCACGCTCGATTTCAGCGCCATGACCAGCGTGGACAACAACACGAATTTCGCTCTGCGGATCGAGTTTGAGCAGGGCGGGGGTGGCAACGCAGGCAACGTGCGCTTTGACAATTGGACGGTAGAGGGCCTCGCGCTCGAAGGTTTCAATCTGCCGCCGGAAATTGTCGCCCCGGTTGGTCACCAATCGCTTATGGAAGACGGCAGTTCCATTCAGGTGAATCTGAACGATGTGTTCCAAGACCCGGATTATGACGCCTTGACTTTTGAGGCTTCGTCCAGCCAGAGCAATCTTGTGGCGCTCAATTTGGCCGGTTCCATGTTGACGGTAATTCCGCAGGCGCGCGGCGGAGCCACAGTGACCGTGACGGCGGATGACGGAGAGAATGACCCGGTCAACAGCACATTCTATGTGCTGGTGAATCCGACGGCGCACGTCTTGGCGAATGCCGCGTACACCTTTGGCGAGTGGGAAACCAACGAACCGGCGTTCAGTTATCCGACGAATATGCTCTTTTTACAGAGCGCCAAGAATGATCCCGGGCTGAATGATGAACTACTTTACGCCTACATGATTCCCGCGGCGGATGCAGCCTTACCGGAAGACGCGGAGTATCCGTATGCCGCATCATCGCGCACGCGCATCAACGGGCTGGGAACGAACGGCATTGCGTTCATCAATACGGGGCGCGGGCGCGATGTCGGCGGCGCGCTAGTCGCGCTGGATACGCGCGGAGTGGCTGAAGCACCGGTCACCTGGCTCGGCGGCACGGTGCTCCCGAACAAGCGGATTTATGCCATTCGCTTGCAGTATCGTGTCGGCGCCACGGGGGCTTTCACCGATGTGCTGGACGATAATGGCCAGCCGGTGGAATACCTGCGCAGCGAAACCGTGGATCACAGCGCGACACTCGGCCCGGTGTCCCTGCCCGCCGCCGCACTGGAACAGGAATATATGCAGGTGCTGTGGCGCTATTATTACCAAACGGAAGGGTCCGGAGCGCGCGCGCAATTACGACTGGATGATCTGATGATTGCCAACGGACCCCCGCCGTTGCCGACAGGTTTTGCGGCATGGCAGGGAGCGGAGTTCTCGCCCGAAGAATTAGCGAATCCCGCCATCAGCGGTCCTTTGGCCGATCCGACCAACAGCGGCTTGGCCAATCTGATGCGCTACGCGCTGGGATTGACTCGTAACGCGGACTTCCATCAGGCGCTGCCATTCGCCACCGTGACCGGCGAAACGCCCGATACCGCCGCCGTGTTCCGTCATCGCCGGCTGTTGACGCCGAACAGCGGCGTGGAGTACATTCCTGAATATGCTGAAGGGCTAATCACGGCGCAGTGGCACACCGCAATCACCAACAGCGACTTGATCTGGCAGGGGGCCACCCCCACCGGCGACGGCCTGACCGAAGAGGTGGAATACCTCGTGCCCGCCGGCAGTCTCCAGCCCTTGCGCTTCTTCCGTTTGAAAGTTCGACTCATGGAGTAAACCCAGTATGAAGCCACGCACGGCACTCTCCGGTTGGCGGCAATTTTTCTGGATCGGTTGGCTGGCCTTGGGAAGCCTGCCGGCATCGGCGGCAACATGGTATGTGGCCACCAACGGCAGCGATGCGGCCGCCGGGACGTTGGCTGCACCTTTTCGGAGCGTCAATCACGCCTTGCAGCAGGCGGTGTCCGGCGACGTGGTCGAGGTGCGCGGCGGCGCGTATCAAGACACCAGCGAAGTGCGTTTCCGGCGGCCCGGCATCACGCTGCGCTCCTATTCCAACGAGTGGGCCCGGCTCGTGGCGCCGCTGAATAACGAAAACGACTTCTCCTCGTGCGTCTGGGTGGATGCCGATGCCAAGGGCACGGTGCTGTCGCGCCTGGAAATCCAAGGCGGCTATTATTATGGCGTGGTGCTGCAAACCAAATGGGATTGGGGCGATCCAGCGGACCGCAGCGGCGCCAGCGGCGTCATCATTCAGGATTGCGTCATTCATGACACCGGGCGCGACGCCATCAAAATCACGCCGAACTGCGACGATGTGGTGATCGAGCGCTGCGAGATTTATCGCAGCGGGGTGGGGCCGGCCAATCAGCACGCCCAAAATGCGGAGGGAATTGATTGCGTCAACAGCGACCGCCTGACTGTGCGCGATTGCGTCATCCGCGACGCCTTTTCCACCGGTATTTATTTGAAGGGCGGCGCCACTGATGGGTTGATCGAACGCACCCGGGTGGAGCGCTGCGGCGCAGGCGGTATTTTGCTGGGCTTTGACACCAGCCCCGAGTTTTTCGACGTGGAGGCTAATCCAAGCTATTACGAAAACATCCGCGGTACGGTTCGTAACTGTCTGGTGCGCGACACCGCCTGGGAGGGCATCGGAATCTATGCGGCATCCAACCCGGTGGTGTTCAACAACACGCTGCTCAATGTTTGCACCGATGCGGTGCACTCCGCCATTTACTTCGGGCTGAGCTATCAGGATTGGGAGCCAGAGGCCGGTCGCCCCGCCACCGTCCTGCCGCAGATTTACAACAATCTGGTGATTCAACCGGCCGGTTTCGACGACGAGATGGTGGAAATTCGCTACGCCGATGAGTTGGGCGGGTTGAGTGCGCTGCAAGGCTGGCCGGCCATGGATTATAACCTGTATTTTGTGGCCGGTGGCGGCCAGCCGTGGTTCACCGATCGCCGTCCGGGCACCGAGTTGGAGCGCGGCACGTTGGCGCAATGGCGGGCGCATTCCGGCGCTGATGCGCATAGCCGCGTTGCCAACCCGCTGGCCTTGGGCGGGGAACATCCGCTGCTGCTGCTCGGTAGCCCCGGCCTCAACGCCGGCACCAATGCAGCGTGGATGGCGGGCGTGACGGATTTGGTCGGCCAGCCGCGCATCTTGGGTGGGCAGGTGGATATTGGCGCTTATGAAACCGGCACGAATGACTGGGCGCAGCTCATCATCGGCCATGCTGCGCTGGCCGCCGCCACGAACCCGCCGCCGGCGGCCGCCGCGCGCGTGGGGCAGTTGCGGTGGTTTTTCACCCATGCCTCGGTGGGCGGCAATCTGATTACGGGGCTGAACGGGTTGTATCAGGAAAACGCCGCGCGCTATCCGTTGCAGATGTATAACTACGACGGCCAAAATGGCGATGGCGATTACCATGGCGCGGTGCCGACTGCAGGCACATCTGACGCGCCCGATTACCGTGCCGCAGCGGTCCCGTCCGTCACCGCCAACGGGCGGATCTATGAATGCCAGCGCGGCAATCCCTCGTGGGAAAACAAGTTGGTTTGCTTCAGCAATTCTGTGGTGCAATCCGGCTGGCGCTTCCCGAAGGTCAATGTGGCGCTAGACAAGTTTTGCTGGATTGATCCCGCAGCCGATCCTGCCGCCTATTGCGCCACGATGGCCGGCCTTGCCGCGCGCTATCCGCAAACCCTGCTGGTGTATATGACCATGCCGCTGACCACCGAGACTGCCGGCAGCGAAAATGACGCGCGCAACGATTTCAACCGCTATGTGCGCGCATTTTGTCGCACCACCGGCGCGTGGCTGCTCGATCTGGCGGATATCACCGCGTGGACCGCGGCGGGCAGCGAGCAAACGTATGTGGCCGGCGGCGTCACCAACCAGCGGCTGGTGGCCGCCTATGCTGTGGATGCCAACAACGGAGATTTTCATTTGAACGCAACGGGCCGCCGGCGCGGCGCGCTCGGTTGGCATGCGCTGGCCCAAGCCCTTTTCCAAACCGATCGCGATGGCGACGGCGTCACCGATGGCGATGAACTGATTGCTGGCACCGTGCCGACCGATCCTGCCAGCTTTTTGGCCCTTGCGCAGGATACTGGCGGCGCGGGCGAAAGAGTGCTGCGCTGGGCGGGGGTGACCAACCGGTGGTACAACGTGCAGGAATCCACTGCGCTGGGGACCAATGCCGCGTGGGTCACGCGCGCCGCGCATCTCCCCGCCGCCGCCATCAACCTGCACACGGTGGCCGTCACTGAGGCATCTTCATTTTGGCGCCTTACGGTCGAACAATAGCGTCAATCCGGCATCTTTTTTGCGGCGGAAAGTCGCGGTTGGAAATGCGGCAATGCAAGGGCCGGCTCCAGCGGGGAAGGGGGGGGGGGGAAAGAATGGCTCCAGCGACAGGACTCGAACCTGTAACCTATTGGTTAACAGCCAACCGCTCTACCATTGAGCTACGCTGGAACCGAAAATCGGGGGCAAACATAACCGGATGACGTGGAATGTCAAGCTCCGGCGCGGTGGTAAAAGGTTACAAGAAAAATGTTAGGATTGTATTTGCCAGCGGGTGTGGGGGTGCTACGATTCCATCTCGCATGAAAAAGTTCGCGGTTATAGCCCTTTTTCTGGCGGTGGCGCTGTTCTGTGGCGTACCTGCGGGATGGGCGGTCCAAGTGCGCATTGCGTCCTACAATGTGTACTTCGGCATTGATACGGGGGGCGACCGCGGCAACCAGAATCCCGATGACGATTACGCGGCGGTGTTGGCCACCATGCAGCGCGTCAAACCGGACATTGTTTGTTTCCAGGAACTGACGACATCGGATCAGGCGGCTTGGGTGCAAATGGCCGGAACTCTGGGCTTCCCGTATTACGCGTTTGCATCGCCGGCCGGTGGCACGTTTGCCGGCACCTCGCGCCTCGGCATTTGGAGCAAATTTCCCATCCTGGCCTCGGACGAGGTGAAGGAGACCGTAGTGGATCCCACTGCGGCAGAAATGACCCGCTGGCCGTTGCACGCGGTAATTCAGGTGCCCGGCGCGCTCAATCCGCTGCACGTGTTTTCCGTCCACAACAAGTCCTCCACCACGGCCAAGCGCGAGCGGATGCGCCGCGCTTTCGAAATCCGCCGACTAGTCAATTATATTGACGCCATGATGGCGCAGTATCCGTTGGATACTGAATATGCCGTGATGGGAGACTTCAACGACACCATCGAAGGCAGCGTGGGTCTGGGTCAAACCACCAACTTTCCGAAATCCTATTATGAAGCGCAACTGGGGTCACTGCCAGCCACCTTCAAGGCCGGCAGTGACACGCCGTGGTATACCAACGCGAATTGGCTGCTGCCCTATCGCTACTATCCCACTGACCGCCTCGGGACGGTGGGCATGAGTGCAGTGATGGCCAAGCATACCGGCGGCACCAACACGTGGACCCACGCGCACACGGATGGCACCGGCTATCGGCTGGACTATTTGTTGTTCAGCGAGGAAATCATGCAAAGCGCCTACGGCGCGCCGCAAGCGGAGGTATATAATTCCGCCGGCGACGGCGCCAACGTGGGGCTGACCAAGTATGGTTCGCCGCTGCCGGCCAACACCAGCTCCAACGCCTCCGACCATCGCATGGTTTTTGCGGATTTCCATCTGATTGACGAAGTGGCCGGCATGACGCCGGTGGGAATCATCAGCGAACTAGTGGACCATATCGCGAACACCAATGGCAACTATGTGGAAATCTGCAACACCGGCAATGGCAGCTTGGATTTGTCGGCCTACAAAGTGGCGATCTATTTGGACAAGGCCACGCGCGCCACGGCCACCTATTCGTTGAGTGGCACGCTGGCGGCGGGCGCGGTGTACACGCTGGCGGCCTCCACCAACAACTATCGCATCCTTTATGGCACAAACGCCAACCAGCAGGCTCCTGTTATCGGGCGGCTGGATGGCAACGATGCCGTGGCGCTGCTGCGCTCGAATACGGTGGTGGATGTGTACGGCGTGATTGGCAGCTATCCTGGTGCGTGGGGCTATACCAACTCCACTGCGGTGCGTAAGTCCGGCGTCAGCGAGCCGTTGCCGACGTGGTCCGCCGCCGAATGGACCATTACTGCCGGCATCAATGCCGCCACGCCGGGCCGGCACCAGGCCTTGGCTGATGCCGATGTCTCCATCTCCGGCCTGACGCTCGACCCCGCCGTGCCGCGGGCCACCAACAGCTTCGCCATCGTGGCAAACGTGGCCGGCAACATATCGGCTTCCAATTTTGCGGTGTGGGCGCACTTCCGGATTTCCGGCGGCGCGTGGATCACCAATGCCATGACCAATGCCGGCGCCAACCTCTGGCGGACGCCGCAGTTGAGTGTCGCCAAGTCGGGTGGCGATGTTCTGGAATATTTTGTCCGCGCCCAGTTCGCCGGGCCGGGGAACAACAGCCCCAAGAATTCCAGCACCAACAACTATACATTCCCCGCCGAGGCCGGCAGCGGCACCCGCCTCATGCCACTGTTCAACGAGGTGCGCGCCAATGGCGCCGGCGCCACGGACACCAACGAGTTTATTGAACTGATTGCGCCCGCCGGCACCAACCTGCTGGGCTATAAAATCGTTCACTACAATGGCGCAACCAATGTCAACGGCCCGGTTTGGACCTACACATTCCCTTCGTTCACGGTGCCCAACGACGGCCTGACTGAACGTGGCGGCAAGGCGCTGGGGTTGGTGGTGTTGAGCCGCTATCCCGCCTATGTGCCCAATACCGATTTGACCCTGCCCGCCGGCAATACGCTGGGCAACGGCCCGCATGCCTTGATCCTGTATGATTCCGCCGCCAATATTGTGGATGCGGTGCTATGGCTGGCCAACGCCACCAACAAGTTTGATACCGATGTCAACGATCCGGGAACCGTGTCCCGGCTGGTGCCCAGCGTTAGTCCGAACTATCTGCATGTGATCGGCGTGGACCCGGACTCCAACGATTGCCCCCAAGCGCCGAACGTGGTGTTGAGCGCCACGAACTGGTACGTCGCTCCCGCCACGCCGGGCACACTCAATGCCCGCCAGACCAACGGCACAGTGATGGTTGTGCGGTTGGATACGGACAACGACGGCATTCCCGACGACTTGGATAATTGTCCCGATACGTTCAATCCCACCCAGATTGATACCGACGGCGACGGCCTCGGCGACGAATGCGATCCCGATATTGACGGCGACGGCATCGCGAATGAGCAAGACAACTGCCCCTACACCTACAATCCGGACCAAGCCGATCTGGATGGCGATGGGATTGGCGACGAATGTGACGATGATATTGACGGCGATGGGCTCTTAAACGACGAAGACCCTGATCCATACACGCCGAACACCTTGCAAGTGACTTTTGAGGAAGGCAACAAGGCTGCGTACGCCTCGGCCACCGTCCAGTTGAGCGGGCGCAATTGGGTGCTGACCAATGCGATGATTCCCACCGGCGGGAACCAGACAACCAACGATCGGTACAACGGCACGCGCAGTTGTCGGATCAAGACCTCCGGCGCCATCGTGCTGGAAGGAATGTTGACCAATGGGATCGGCGAACTGTCGTTTGCTTACGCGCAATATGCCAGCGAACCAGCGTCATTGATTGCCCAATATCGCAAAGGCGCGGACTGGATCACCTTCAGTTCCAACAACACAACTGGCGTCGCCAATTTGGCAACCAACCGCGTCACGGCCAATATTCTCGGCCCGGTGGAGTTCCGGATTCTGTGCGAAGGCAAAGACAAACGAGCCAGCTTGGATGACATTGTCATCAGCAGTTTCATGTTGCCCGAAGAGGAAATGGATGCCCAATGCGCGGTTTCCGGCGCGACGGAAGTGGAATACAACGGCCAGCTCCGCACCAACGACTTCATTGTATATCCGGAAGGCATTCCGTATTCCGTCGCCTATACCCCGCCTGCGCCGCGCAATGCCGGCAGCTATACCGCCACCGTCACCATCCCCAGCACCAACCAGATCACGGGCGGTGTTTTCGTTTTCAGCAATTCTCTCGTCATTACCAAGGCCACGCCCTCCTGTGCCCTGAATGCGGTGGTGCAAACCAACTACGACGGCACCGCCCACACCAACGGCTTCACCGTGACGCCGTCGGAGCTGATGTGGTCCGTGGCCTATTCGCCAGAGAATCCGCCGGTCAACGTGGGTTCCTACGATGCCACGGTGACCATTGTCGGCAACAGCAACTGGTTCGATCATGAGATCACATTTGACGGTGCCGTGGTCATTGCGGACAGCCTGCCGGTGCCTCCGCAGCCGCGGGTCAGCCTCACCAACAACAACAACTTCACCGTGACGTGGGCGGGTATTCCCAACGCAGTCAGTTACCGGCTGGATGTCAGCACCAGCGCGACTTTCGGCAGCGCGGGCGGCACGGTGTACACGGTGGACTTTGAGGACGGCACGAAGACCAGCTTTGCCGAGGCCGATGTCACGCTCAACGGAAAATCATGGAAGTTGACCGAAGCACTAATTGGCACCTTGGCTGGTGACCGGCGCAATGGCACCAAAGCCGCCCGCGTGCGTTACAACGACCCGGAATATTATGGCACCGGCATCATGGCCATGAACGAAGACCTGGCCACGGGCTTAAGCGCCGTAAGCTTGCTGCATGGCAAATATGGCGACGATCCCAATACTGCCGGGCGGGTGGACTACAGCACCAACGGCGGTACTTCATGGGTCAGCGTGGGCACGTTCGATGCCACCGCCACCAATCTGACGTTGTTCAGCGTCACCAACTTGAACGTGGCCGGCAATGTACGGCTCCGTGTGGTCAAAACCAGCGGCAATGATAAAGCTCGCTTCAACGTTGATGACATTCAGATCTACCCGTATACCCCCGGCAGCTCGTTCGTCGCTGGCTATTCCAACCGCGCAGTCATGACCACCAGCCAGGTCGTCACCGGCCTGCAAGCGGGCGTGACGTACTACTTCCGCGTGGCGGCCATTTCCACTGGTGGGCTGGGGGGCTATTCCCCGGTGGCGAGTGTCACCACCCGCACCGGCGAACCTTCTGGCACACCATTTGAAAACTGGCTGATCAGTCGTGGCCATGACCCGCAGTCCACTGACTATTCTGCCGAGGCCGACAGCGACGGCGACGGCATGACCACGTGGCAGGAATATCTGGCGGATACCGATCCGGCCAACTCCAATAGCGTCCTGCGTCTTAACGGCACGTTGAGTGCCGCCGAAGGCCGCTTGCGCTGGACCTTCCCGCAAAGCACCGCGCGCTATTACCAAGTGGAATACTCCACCAACCTCACCCAAGGTTTGTCCGTGAGCAATCTGGGGTGGGGGGTGCCCGGGCGCATGCTGACCAATGCGCTCCCCAGCTCCGGCGAATGGTTCTGGGGAATCCGGTCGCTCTTGGATGCGCCCTGACCGGCCCGCGCGGATTGCCGCCCGGAAACGCCGCATAAACCCGCAATTGCGGTTCGTTTTACCCTGCGAAAAAACGCTTCGACAAGCGCGCCGCCCTGTGCCATAGTGCCTCGCTATCAAACCCATTTACAAGGAGCTTGGCCCCATGAAATTCAACCGCGCCTCCGGCGTTTTGCTGCATCCGACATCGCTTCCCGGTGCCTACGGCATCGGCGAAATCGGCCCCGAAGCCTACCGGTTTGCAGACTTTCTGCATGCTACGGGGCAGCGTTTGTGGCAAATCCTGCCGCTGGGTCCCACCAGCTACGGCGACAGCCCATATCAGTCGCCCTCCACCTTTGCTGGCAACCCGCTGTGGATCAGCTTTGATCTGCTGGTGAAGGACAAACTGCTCACCAAGGCCCAGTTGAAAACCTTCCCGGTGTTTCCCGCGGAGAAAGTGGATTTTGGCGCGGTGATTCCCGCGCGGATGGCGGTGCTGCAACAAGTCTGCGCCACGTTTGCCGATCGCGCTTCTCCGGCGTTGCAAGAACAGTTCGCCGCGTTTTGCGCCCGCCACGCCGGTTGGCTGGATGAGTACGCTTTGTTCACGGCGCTCAAGGATGCGCACAACGGTGTGCCCTGGCCCCAATGGGAACCCGCCTTGGCCCGCCGCGAACCCGCCGCGCTCCAAGCCGCCCGCACGCAATACGCGGCCGAAATCCGCAACGTGCAGATCATCCAATTCCTGTTCGCCGACCATTGGCAGCGCCTGCGCACCTACTGCGCCAAGCTCGGCATCCAGTTCATCGGCGACATTCCCATTTTTGTCGCGCACGACAGCGCGGACGTGTGGGCTAACCCGCACCTCTTTTACCTGCGCCCCGACGGCCAGCCCAGCGTGGTGGCCGGCGTGCCCCCGGACTACTTCAGCGCCACTGGCCAACTGTGGGGCAACCCGCTCTACAACTGGGCCGTGCACAAGGAACAGGGCTATGCCTGGTGGCTGGCGCGCCTGCAACGCATCTGCGAATTGGTGGATATCGTGCGCATTGACCACTTCCGTGGCTTCGAGGCCTATTGGGAAATCCCCGGCGGCGAAACCACCGCCATCAATGGCCGCTGGGTCAAGGGCCCCGATCAGGATTTATTCGATATTCTGCGCGCCAAGATGGGCGACCTGCCCATCATCGCCGAAGACCTTGGCGTCATCACGCCGCCCGTCGAGGCGTTGCGCGACAACAACGATTTCCCCGGCATGCGCATCCTCCAGTTTGCGTTCGGCAACGATGAACGCTCCGCCGAGTTCCGCCCCGAAAGCTACCCCGCCCATTGCTGCGTTTATACCGGCACCCACGACAACGACACCACCGTCGGCTGGTTCCATAGCGAGGCCGGCAACGGCAGCACCCGCACCGCCGAAGACATCGCCGCCGAGCGCAAAATGATCCTCGATTATCTGCGCACCGACGGCCACGAAATCCATTGGGATTTGATCAACCTCGGTGCGCGCTCCAACGCCAATACGTTTGTGGTGCCGCTGCAAGATTTGCTCGGCTTGGGTTCCGCCGCGCGGATGAACACCCCCGGCGTGGCCGGTGGCAACTGGCAATGGCGGTTCGCGTGGGAGCAGATCACCGATGCCATCCGCGAGCGCTTCAGCCATGTCACCCGCGCCACGGGCCGCCGCGTCTGAAGTTCGCGCTGCTACCCCAATCTCATGCAATCGGAAATCTGCGCATTTTCTACTTGCATGACCACGGGTTTCGGCTATCTTCTGCCGTGATTTTTGCGCTACGGGGTCGTAGCTCAATTGGTTAGAGTACCAGACTGTCGATCTGGGTGTTGCGGGTTCAAGTCCCGTCGACCCCGCCAGAAATCAGCGAAAACCTCCGGATTTCCGGGGGTTTTTCTTTTACCCCCAAACTAACGTTTTTCCACGGCAAGGGGGATGGGGGCGGGGTCAGTTGCGGCAAAAACTATCCGCCGGATCGGTTTCATCCGTCCTATCTTCTTCCTCGCCCGCGCGAGGCTGTCGGCCCAGCGGCCTTCACCTGACCTCTGACCTCCGACTCCTGACTTCTGACCTCCGACCTCTGAGCTCTCCACTGACCCTTCCCGCCTCCCTGATCCCAAGGGCAAGGGCTATGGTTTTTTGAAGAACATGGCCCGCCCAGCGGGCGTGAGTTCTTCCACCTGCACATGCCGGGCATCGCGGAAGGTGAGCCGCGACCGAACCCCGGCCTTGGGGCCGTCCTGGGTTTCGATGACGAGAATATCATCGTGGGCGGCAATGACGCTGTAGCCAAACGGGCCGGCTTTTTCGCCCATGACTTCCATGGTCACGCCGTCCAAGGTCACGGACATCTTCATGCCCTGCATCAGGGCGAGCACCTGTTGAACCATTTCCGGGGCGGCTTCCTTTTGCTTGAGGAATTCCGGATCCTGTTCGAGCGGGGCCGTATCGCCGACCCATTGACCCATGAACTGGAAGGTCAGGGCGCCGGCACGGGCGGGGTCGTTTTGGGCTTCATCCTCCGCCGTGGAAAGCGCGGGTTGCTCCGGGGTGGCCGTCGGCGCAGGGGCGGATGCCGCGGGGGCGTCCCCTTGGCTCGCCGCGTGGAAGAAATTTCCGTTGGCATCAAGGCCGCAAAGCAGGTTGCGGGGCAGGAACAGAAACTGGACGCCAGCAAATCCCGCACCAACCGGCACGCGCGTTCCGCTGGCGGTATCGGTGGCAACCAGCGCGCCGTCCTGTTCTGCCGTATAGAGCACCTGCCCCAGGGCGACACCGGCGGTCGCCTGTTCCCAAGCCGCAAAATCGCCCGTGCGTTCCCACGAGCCGTCCGCGGGATTGATCAGGTACAGGTTGCCGCTTTTTTCAATGGAGACCAATCGGTTCCCCACCGCAAAGAGCTGCTTGACGGCGGCAAAATCGGGTCCGCCGACTTGCCGCCAGGTGCCTGCCGACGGGTCAGAGGCATAGAGCGTGCCGCTGTTTTCGACCGTGTACAGCGTCTGGCCCAGCACGGCGCCGGCCACCGTGTTCGCCCAGCCGCCTGCAGGGCCGGAGCGCCGCCAAGAGCCATCCTGCGGCTGGATCAGATAGAGGCTGCCATCCTTTTCGATGGCGACCAAGGATTCGCCGACGGCAAACAAAAAGACCACATTGGCGAAATCCGCTTTGCCCACCCGGGTCCAGGCGCCGTTGGCCGGGGTGGTGGCGTACAAGCTGCCGGTGGCCTCCACGGTATAGAGCGTGCCGTTCAATTCCGTGCCGGCAATCGTGCCGGCCCATCCGCCCGGTGCGCCCACATTCTGCTTCACGAAATTGGCGGCCATTGCCGTGGTGGCGGTAATCGTCAGCATCCCAATGAACCAAGCGATATATCTTCTCATGGCATTCCTCCTGTGTGCGCCTGCCGGCGCGTTATTTTCAAATGGGTCATTTCCTGTTGCGGCGGGGGGTCGGGTGGGCGCCACCGCCAAAAAGTAGTCGTCTGCTGAATCCGCCGGAATCGCCTTGCTCCGCCCATGGAAAAAAATTCTGCGCTCGCCATGAAGCACAGCGCACGGATTAAAATACGCCCCTTGCCGTCGTGGTATCCCCGATACCAAGTTGGGCGCTGGTGTTGCCAGTAACAGATGATCGTGCCCCCCCGGTTCATTACCCGCTAGAATGCCTCCGCATATTCTACTCGTGTTTTTATCAGCACCAGGCCATTCCACCACGAATCGCTCCTCGCCACAAGTGAAAAACATGGCCGTTCGAGTTTGGGCGGCGCCCAAACCAACCGGCGTCTTTTCCGCGCTGGCGCGCCGCCCCGCCTCGCGGGGCGCTCGGCGGAGAGGTCAGAGGTCAGGGTTCAGAGTTCAGGGAGCAGCCACGTGCTGCGCACAGCGGGCAAGGCCCGGCATGGCCTTTTATACCGCGCCACTTCGTGGCGGCGGGCTGCCGGTTTTCTGTAGGCCGCCGGTGTACCGGCGGCGGGCTGTTGGTTTTCCTGTCTTACTGTAGCCGGCCTCGCTGAGGCCGGGGCTGTTGGCTGCTGGTTTTTACTTGAAACCTGAACTCTGAACCCTGACCCCTCCGCCGCCTTGCGGCGGTGCTGGGTTCAATGGTTTTCCACACCGTGGAAAAAAGTTCATCACGCGTGGGCGGGATTTTCCACACCGTGGAAAAATCACCCAATTTTTTCCACGCAATGGAACAACTTTGACTCCACTTTTCCACACAATGGAACAACTTTGGGCCATTTTTTCCACACTGTGGAAAAATCAACGGCAAAAGTTCCACACCGTGGAAAATATTTTTCCACACCGTGGAAAACTTCTCTCCCAAGCCGCCAAGAAGAAGTTTAACGCAATCGACGCAAGAGACGCTAAAGTCCGCAAGCGGGATTTACTGTAGCCGGCCTCGCTGAGGCCGGGGCTGTTCCGGTTCTTGGCCTTCCCCTGACCTCTGACCTCTGACCTCTGACTTCTGACCTCTGCCCCCTGACCTCTCCCCCGGCCACCGCCGTCTCGCGGCGCGGTTATGCGGTTGTGGGGCGGGGGCGCGGATGGCGCTGGGCGGTAAGCTTGGGCAGGAAAGGGGTGCGGAAGGCTGTGGCGAAGTTGTAGACGTCATCGAAGTCTTCGATTTTGTCTTCTTCGGTTTTGCCGAACAAGCCGGCCCCGATCAGCAGGAAAACCATCTCGCCAAAGTCGCGGGTGGTGTGGACGCCCCAACGCGCGAGGACCGTCATGGCCAGCGGGCCGAATTGTTCCAGCGCGTAATCACGCAAGCCCAGCGCCAGTTCTTGGCCCGTGACATGGCGGCGATTTTTCTCTTTTTCCTGGATGGCCTTGACCGTGAATTGGAGCCCTTCGCTCAAAAAAACAAACGCATCGGCGGCGTAGCGCCGGTCGCGGGCGCAAATCCGGGCGATGATTTCTGCGAAGGTTGGGCTTTTCATTGGCTCAGTCGAGAGCGGCCTTGATGCGGTCGGCGAGAGCAGCCACTTCGCTGGGGTCGGCATAGGATTGCGCGGTCCAGTTCCAGTGGTGGCCATCGTGCTTGAAGCGGGGGATCACGTGGAAATGGATATGCGGCACCACCTGGCCCGCGGCCGCGCCGTTGGACTGGTGAATGTTGATCCCGTCCGCGCCGAGTCCCGCCTGCTGGGCGCGCGCCATGCGCCGGACCACGGCGATTACCTTGGCGAGAGTTTCCGGCGGCGTTTGCCCGATGGTCTCCGTGTGGGTTTTGGGAATCACCAGCACGTGGCCTTTGACAATCGGCCCAATGTCCATGAACGCGAGGACATCATCATCCTCATACAGCTTGGTGGCGGGGATGGTGCCGGCGACGATCTTGCAGAAAATGCAGTTGCTCATGGATGGCGTTGCTCCGCGGGTGGGGTGTAGGGCGTGGAGCGGTCGCTGCGCAGGTGCAGCCAGCGCGCGCCCAGGCCAAGGGCAAACAGCAGCAGCACCCCCAGCAAAAAGCGTCGCTCGGCCAACGTGAGGTCAAAGCACGCCTTCAACGGGGAAACCAACGCGCCCATGGTGTCTTTCCACGTCATGGGGTCACTGTAGCACGCGGCGGTGGCTCGGCACGAGCAAAAAACGCACGGGTTTGGGGCTGGAAAAACTGGCGTGGCGGTGATAGGGTGCGCCGCGATGCTATGCCAGAAATGTAAAGTGAAAGAGGCCCAATTCCAGTTCACCAAAACGGAAGACGGCCAAGTGGTCAAACTCTCCCTTTGCGCGGAGTGTGCCGCCGCATTGAAGATGCCGCTGGCGGACAAAACCGTGGACCTTTCCGGCATGATGGCCGAATTGAAGAATCAACTGGACCAGTTGCAGGAGACGTTGGCGGCGGACACCCCGCCGGCCGGCCAGCATGCCTGCCCGGTGTGCGGCATGAAGCGGACCGATGTGCTGAAAAAAGGGCGGCTCGGCTGCGATCGCTGCTACGAAGTGTTCGGCGCCGAAATGGTGCCCGTGGTAGTGTCCCTGCAGCGCGGCGACCAGCATGTGGGCAAGGTGCCCAAGCGTATTTCCTCCGGCTTGCGCCTTTCGGTGGAAACCGGCCGGCTCCGCCGCGAGCTGGATAAGGCCATCGCCGCCGAAAAGTACGAGGAAGCCGCCCTGCTGCGCGACCAGCTCCGGGCGTTGAGCGCCGGAAAGGAGCAGCCGTGAGCGAGTCCGCCAACTATGCGGACGCCCACGCCGTGGTGTTGAGCAGCCGGGTGCGCCTGGCGCGTAACCTGCGCGGCCTGCCATTCCCCGACCGCGCTCCCAGCGCCGTGCGCGCCGAGGTTTGCCAGCGCGTGATGGATGCCGCACGGGAACGGCTGCCGCTCCAAGAAGCGCTGGCCGGCGCGCCGACGCTGCGCCGCCAACTGCTTTTCGAAGGGCATCTCATCAGCCGCCACTTGCTGACCGAACGGCCCGAATCCGCCATCTGCATGGATTCCGCTCGCCGCTGCACCGTGATGATCAATGAGGAAGATCACTTGCGCATCCAAGTGCTGCAACCGGGACTGGCGTTGGAGAAAGCCTGGCAGGTGGCCAACGATCTGGACGATTTCCTGGAGCAAAAACTGGACTACGCTTTTTCATCCACGCTGGGCTATCTGACCAGTTGCCCGACCAATGTCGGCACCGGCATGCGTGCCAGCGCCATGATGCACCTGCCCGCCCTTGTGTTGCAGAACGAGATGGAGCCCATCGCCAACGGGCTGGCGAAAATCGGCCTGACGGTCCGCGGTCGCTGGGGCGAGGGCACCGCGGCCTTGGGCCATATGTTTCAGGTGTCGAACCAGCGCACGCTGGGCCTGACCGAAGAGCGCATCGTGGAAGACCTCGGCGAAATCGTACGCGAGCTGGAAGGCCACGAGCAGAACGCCCGCGCCCGCCTCAAGCGGGAACGGCGGCTCTTTGTGGAAGATTTGGCCGCGCGGGCCAAAGGCATTTTGACCGCCGCCCGCCTCATGACCGCGCAAGAGGCGCTGGAGCGCCTCTCGGAATTGCGGCTGGGAATCCTCCTGGGGCTCGTGCGCGGGCTCGATGTGCAGTTGGTGGATGAACTGTGGCTGGCGGTGCAGCCCGCGCATTTACAGGCGGCGGCCGGCCGCGCCATGAACAGCGCCGAGCGGGATAAAGCGCGCGCCCGCATGCTGCGCACCATGCTCAAGGGCCGGACCCCGAAACGCGCGCAAAAGGAAAACCCTCATGAATAATTTTACGCCACGCGCGCAGCGCGTATTGCAACTGGCCAAGCAGGAAGCGGATCGCTTCAACCATGGCTATATCGGCACAGAACACCTGTTGCTGGGCCTGATTGCCTTGGGCGAAGGGGTCGCCGTCACCGTCCTGCGCCGGCTGGGGCTCGACTTGGATACCGTCCGCATGGAGGTGGAAAAGGCAGTCGGCGTGGGCTCGGACATGAAGATCGTCGGCAACGTGCCCTATACGCCGCGCGTGAAAAAAGTGCTGGCGCTGGCCGGCACCGAGGCGCGGGCCATGAACATGGATTACGTCGGCACCGAGCACATCCTGCTGGGCCTGCTGCGCGAGGCGGAGGGTGTGGCGGCACGCGTGCTGACCAACCTGCACGTGGATATCGAAAAAACCCGCGATGCCGTCCTCAAGGAGCTGGATCCGAATTATGAGGCGCCGCCCGCCGATGAGGAAACGCCCGGCGATGCCCCCGGGCCCGAACTCGGCCCCGGGCCCGACAAAGCCCGTGGCCCCAAAGAGCAAAAAACTCCGGCGCTGTCCACGTTCGGACGCGATTTGACCGCACTGGCGCAAAAGGGCGCGCTGGACCCGGTGATCGGCCGCGCCGATGAAATCGAGCGCGTCATGCGCATCCTGTGCCGGCGCACCAAAAATAATCCTGCGTTGCTGGGCGAAGCCGGTGTGGGCAAAACGGCGATTGCCGAAGGACTGGCCCAGGCCATCGTGAACGGCGAAGTTCCGGAGCTGCTTCTCGGCAAGCGCGTCATCTCGCTGGATTTGGCGCTGATGGTGGCCGGAACCAAATACCGCGGCCAATTCGAGGAACGCATCAAGGCGGTCATGGATGAAATCCGCCGCGTCAAAAATGTGATTCTGTTCGTGGATGAGCTGCATAGCCTCGTCGGCGCCGGCAGCGCCGAGGGCGCCATGGACGCGGCCAACATCCTCAAGCCCGCGCTCTCCCGCGGCGAACTCCAAGTGATCGGCGCCACTACGCTGAACGAATACCGCAAGTTCATCGAAAAAGATGCCGCCTTGGAACGCCGCTTCCAGAGCGTTCTCGTGCGCGAGCCGTCCATTGAGGAATCCATTGAAATCCTCAAGGGCCTGCGCGCCCGCTACGAGGCCCACCACCACGCGCGCTTTGGCGATGACGCCATCGAGGCCGCCGTGCGCCTCTCCGCCCGCTATCTCCAGGACCGCTTCCTCCCCGACAAGGCCATTGACGTGATTGATGAAGCCGGCGCCCGCGCCCGGATCGGCGCCATGACCCGCCCTGTCCACGTCAAGGAGAAGGAACGCGAAATCGCCAGCTTGCTGGAGCAGCGTAAGGTGGCCATCGAAAACGAGCAGTTTGAGGAGGCCGCCAAATTGCGCGACGCCGAACGCGATATGCGCGCCGCGCTCGAAAAAGAGCTGGCGGACTGGCGGCGCGACCACACCGAGCGAATTGTGGATGTCAACGAAGAGGACGTGCGCCTGATCGTCTCCAAGTGGACTGGCGTACCGCTCGAAAAAATGGAGCAGAAGGAAACCGCCAAGTTGCTGGAAATGGAAGCCGCGCTGGCCAAGACGGTCATCGGCCAGCAGGACGCCATTTCCTCGATTTGCAAGGCGCTGCGTCGCTCGCGTGCGGACCTCAAAGACCCGCGCCGGCCCATTGGTTCCTTTATTTTCCTCGGCCCGACCGGCGTCGGCAAAACGCTGCTGGCCAAATCGCTCGCCGAGTTCATGTTCAATAGCCCCGACGCCCTCATCCAGATTGACATGTCGGAATACATGGAAAAGTTCAACGCCTCGCGGCTCGTCGGCTCCCCGCCGGGCTATGTGGGCTATGAAGAAGGCGGCCAGCTCACCGAGCGCGTCCGCCGCCGTCCCTATTCCGTCGTGCTGTTCGACGAAATCGAAAAGGCCCACCCCGATGTCATGCACATGATGCTGCAAATCCTCGAAGAAGGCCGCCTGACTGATGGCTTGGGCCGCGCCGTGGATTTCCGCAACACCATCATCATCATGACCTCCAACATCGGCTCCGAAGCCGCGCGCAAGGGGGCGGGGCTGGGCTTTGCCGAGCATACTGCTGCCGCCGATTATGCCGCGCTGCGCGAGCAGATGATGGAAGCCGCCAAGCAGAACTTCCGTCCCGAGCTGCTCAACCGCGTGGAGGAAATCATCGTGTTCCGCCAGTTGCAGCGCGAAGATGTCCGCACCATCCTCGAAATTGAGGTCGGCAAGGTCGCCGCCCGCCTCAAGGCGCGCGAGATCAAGCTCTCCGTGCTGGCTTCAGCCTACGACTTCCTGCTCAACAAAGGCTTTGACCGCGCCTATGGCGCGCGCCAACTGCGCCGCGCCGTCGAACGCTGGCTGGAAAATCCGCTGGCCGAGGAAATCCTCCGCGGGAATTTCAGCCAAGGCGAAGTCGTGGAAGTCGAGGCTGGCGATGACCGGCTGGATTTCCATCTGCCCGCTGGCGAGCCACCGCCCGAAACCGAGGCCGCCGCACCGGTCCGCCGCCGCAAAAAGAAGGATGCGGACTCGCCATGAGCGTCTTCCGAGTCCACAATACCCTCACGCGGCGGCTGGAGGAGTTTCAGCCGCTGGAGCCCGGCCACGCCCGCCTCTATACCTGCGGGCCCACCGTCTATAACTATGCCCACATCGGCAACTTCCGCGCCTACGTCTTCGAGGACCTCCTCCGCCGCTGGCTCAAGTTCAAGGGCTTCCGCGTCACGCAGGTGATGAATCTCACCGACGTGGACGACAAAACCATCCGCGACTCCCAAGCCGCCGGCCTCAGCCTCGCGGAGTTCACCGCCCGCTATAAACAGGCGTTTTTCGAAGACATCCGCGTGCTTAACATCGAGGCCGCCGAGCATTATCCCGCCGCCACCGACCACATCCCCGAAATGATCGCCTTGATTCAGGTGCTGCAAGACAAAGGCTATGCCTACCGCGCCGATGACGGCTCGGTCTATTTCAGCATTGATCGCTGGCCGCAGTACGGCAAGCTGGCGCACCTCGACCGCAGCGGCTTGCGCGCCGGCGTGCGCGTGAATGCCGACGAATACGACAAGGAAAACGTCGCCGACTTTGCTCTCTGGAAAGCGTGGGATGAAAAAGATGGCGACGTGGCCTGGGATTCCCCCTGGGGCCGCGGCCGCCCCGGCTGGCACATCGAATGCTCCGCCATGAGCCAGCGCTATCTCGGCCCTAGCTTTGACATCCATACCGGCGGCGTGGATAACATTTTTCCGCACCACGAGGACGAAATTGCGCAGAGTGAGGCCGCCACCGGCCAGCCCTTCGCCACCTATTGGCTCCACTGCGCGCATCTGCTGGTGGATGGCCAAAAAATGTCCAAATCGCGCGGCAATTTCCACACCCTGCGCGATGTCCTGCAACGCGGCTACACCGGCCGCGAAGTGCGCTACGAGCTGCTGGCCACCCATTATCGCGCCTCGCTCAATTTCACTTTCGCCTCGCTGGATGCCGCCCGCACCGCGTTGCGCCGCGTGGATGAGTTCACCGCACGCCTCACCGATGCCGCCGGATCCGCTGCCTCGGCGGAACTGCCCACATGGGCGCGCCTCGCCGCCACGCGCTTCGAGGCCGCCATGGATGAGGACCTGAATATTTCCGCGGCGCTGGCCGCGCTCTTCGATGCTATCCGCGAAGGCAATGCCGCGCTCGATGCCCGTGCTCTGGCCCCGTCTGCCGCCGCTGCCGTGCAGGCGCTGTTGGCCCGCTGGGATACCGCCCTCGGCGTGCTGGCCAAACCCGCCACCGCCATCCCGGCCGATGTGCAAGCCCTGCTGGATCGCCGGCAAGCCGCTCGCACCGCCAAGGATTGGGCGCAGTCCGATGCCCTGCGCGGCGAAATCGCCAACCTCGGCTGGAACGTTAAAGACACCCCCAAAGGGCAAGTCGCCACCCCGCGCTGACCGACACCATGCCCGCGCCAGCCACCATCCGAACCCGTCAATAAAGGATACCCCATGGAACGAGGCAAATTCATCACCTTCGAGGGCCCCGAGGGCGCGGGCAAAAGCACGCAAGCCGCCATGCTTATTGCCAAGCTGGAAGCCCACGGCATTGAGGTCATCTATACCCGCGAACCCGGTGGTACCAAGCTCGGCGAAGCTATCCGTGGCATCCTGCAATACAACGCCGCCAATGAAGACCCGTGCCCCGAAAGCGAAGTCCTCCTGTTCGAGGCCAGCCGCGCCCAGCTTGTCCGGCACGTCATTGCCCCTGCACTGGCGCGGGGCGCGTGGGTGCTCTGCGACCGCTTCGCCGACTCCACCACCGCCTATCAAGGCTTTGGCCGCGGTTTCCCGGTGGACCTCATGGAAACCATCAACCGCTTTGCCATCGGTTCTGCCGTGCCCGACATGACTATCCTGCTGGATGTGAACGTCAGCCTCGGCATGCAACGCTGCGCCAAACGGCAGGTCGGCCAGAAAATCAAATACGACCGCATCGAAAGCGAAGCCCTTGCTTTCCACGAAAAGGTGCGGCAGGGCTATTTGGAACTGGCCCGCCGCTATCCGGAGCGGTTCCGCAAGGTGGATGCCATGCGCCTGCCCGAACCCATTGCCGAGGATATTTGGAAGCTGGTCCACGATGCCTTCCTCGCCAAAAAGTAAAATAGCGTTTGCTCATTTTCAGCAAGCGTTCGCAGTCAACCGGATGCCCCACGCCGTGCTGGTCAACGGCGCCCCGCGCGGGGCCGGCGGCGCCTTCGCTGAACAATTGCTGAGCCTCCCGTTTCAGGAAACCGACCCCGCCCGCCTGCGTGCCCACGTGGATATCCGGTGGATCGAGCCCGAAAGCAAAAGCCGGCAAATCACCATTGATGACCAAATCCGGCCGCTCTTGGATTTCATCGCTTTGACCTCCTACGAAGGCGGGTGGAAAGCCGCCGTGATCTTGTTCGCCGACCGGCTCAACATCAACGCCCAAAACGCCCTTCTCAAAACGCTGGAAGAGCCGCCGCCCCGCAGCCTGCTCATCCTCGTCACCGATATTCCCGCCGCGCTTTTGCCCACCATCCGCTCCCGCACCCAGTATGTGGATGTCACCACCGCCACCCGGGATACCGACGCCCCCTGGCTCGAAACTGTCCTCGATTTATTGCGTAACCCCCCGGCCCGGCAGGCGATAGACATGATCGCTTGGACCGACCGCCTCACCGCCCCGCTGCGTGAACTAAAAGAACTGGCCGAAGCCGACGAAACCGCTGCCGCCGAACAAACTGCCCAAGCCCAGGATGGGGAAGTGGCCCTTACCGAAGCCACCAAAAGCATGGTCGAAGGCCGCGTGGCCACCCGCGTCAAGGAAATGCGCGAGGATGTCCTGCGGACCATTCTCCTGTGGCAGCGCGATGTCCTCGCCGCCGCCTGCCACGGCGAAAACACCCCCGCCAACTTCCCGGACGAGGCCGCCGCCATCGCCGCCCAAGCCAAGGACCTCTCCTTTGCCGAAGCCGCCGCCCGCGTGGATGCCGTCGAGGAAGTCCGCAGCCTCATGGAGCATAACATTCGCGACGAAGCCGCCCTCCTGCGCCTCGCCCGCGCCCTCTCCACCCCACCCATAAATCAATAATAACCAAATCATAAACACTCAATGACCGTTATTAGTTAAAATAGTAATCTAACTATTAATCGGTTATAATTATATATCTCCCACGCATCTTTGCGTGCATCGGCCCTTTGCGCAAAATGCCTTTTCCCCCTCCCGCTCCTAGTACCTGAAGGCTGGCTCGCTGACCCCGCTTGGATCAGAACAGCGTGGCTCCAACTGTAGGCGGGGGCGGTGACCCCGCTGTTGCGCGGATTTTTGGATCTGGAACAGCCCCGGCCTCAACGAGGCCGGCTACAGGGGGCGGAATTGCTTTGACTGTAGGCGGGGGCGGTGACCCCGCCTGTGGCACAGGTGAGGAATGCTTGGCGTGCGGTCGCGTATACCGTACGATGCCGGTTATGGAACTATTGGCAAAAAAAACGGCTTGGCTGTGGTTCGGCGCGGTGGCGGTGGCGGTATTCCTCGTCTACGCCCCGACGTTGGGCCACGACTTTTCCCTGATGGATGACGCCTATTTCGTGACGGAAAATCCAGTTGTTCAGGGTGGGTTGACTCTGGCGGGGGTTAAAGCGGCTTTTACGGGGGTCTATGCCAGTTATTGGGCGCCATTGCTCTGGTTGAGTTTCATGGTGGATCAGACCGTTTCCGGTGGCGCGCCATGGAGCTTTCACCTAACGAACGTGGTGTTGTTTGCACTGAGCGCCGGGTTGTTGTTTCTTTTGGCCGTGAGCTGGACGGGGGGGCGGTTGGGGGTGTCATTGGCTGCTGCCTTGCTTTGGGCATTGCACCCGATCCGGGTCGAAAGCGTGGCATGGATCACCGAACGCAAGGACGTGCTGAGCGGCATATTTTTTCTGCTGGGACTGTGGTGCTATACGCGGGCCCGTTCGCGGGTCGCATCATCCGTGCGTCGGGGTGTCCTGCTCGGATTTGCCTGGTTCAGCATGTTGCTGGGGGGGATGGCCAAACAAGTGATCTTTGTGATGCCGGCGGCATTCGTGCTGCTGGATGTCTGGCCATTGCAGCGCACATCGTGGGATCGCCTCGGGCGAGACCTCTGGCGGTTGATCGCGGAAAAGTGGGCCTTTTGGCTGCTAACTGCAATTTTTTTGATTGTGGCCTACGGCACGCAATCGGAGGGAGGGGCCATTATGACCATTCCCCTGACCCTGCGCTTGCAAATGTTGCCAGTGCATTATCTTTTCTACCTTGAAAAAACCTTCTGGCCCACAACCTTGGCACCGCTGCAAGCGGACCTGCCGCCGGAAATATGGCGCGTCACGGTCGGAGTTGTCATCCTCATCGGCCTAACTGGGGTGCTGTGGGAGCTGCGCAAAAAATCCCCTTGGGCTCTCTGGGGGTGGCTTTGGTTTGTGGGGTTGATATTCCCGTTGAGCGGACTCATCTGGGCTGGTTCGGAGCGGGTGGCCCTGAGGTTTCTTTATTTGCCGCATATTGGCTTGAGCCTCGCGTTGCTGATGGCGCTGAACGCAGTGGCACAGCGGCGGCCGGCCTTGCATGCCTTGGTTCGCGGCGGTGTGGCTGTGGTTTTGCTTTTTGCCGCCGGCGCCACGCTGCGTACCCAGAATTATTGGCGTGATCCCAATGCCTTTGGTTTATGGATTTACGAATGCCACCCTGAACAGGGCGGCGCCTGCGCGATGGGCGGCGACACCTATCTGGCCGGTGGCGCATGGGACTTGGCGCTTGATGCCTATGCCAAGGGCGCTGCCATGCCGGACAGGCACTGCTTTATCCGCCAATGTTCCGTATGGAACCAGTTGGGTTATCCGGAACGCACCGCGCAGGCGTGGCCGGAGTTTGAGCGGGCATTGGGCAAACCGCTGGCGGAGTTTGCGCCTTGGGAACGGCCAACCGAACGCGAGCTGTTTTGGCGGGTGCGGGGACAAGCCCTGCTTGCCCTGCGCGATTACCCCGCCGCCATTGCCGCGCTTCGGGAGGCCGTGCGCTGGGAGCCTGATCCCGGTTCTTTTACCGTCGCGGAGTACCTGCGCGCCTGTCACGAGGCCGACCGCCCGGAGGAAGCCGGTGCCGCCGCTGTCGCCATGGCGAAGGCCACTGGCATTGATGTCCGCGAATGGAAAGATCTCCTCCCGTGCTATGTTGAGTTTTGGAAAACTGGTGCGCGAGGCTACGCCTACCGCTTTTTTGAGGCCTATGCCGAACGCTTCCCCGACGATTCCATGCCGCTAAGCTTTCTAGCCTGGCTGCTGGCCACCGCGGAGCCCGATGGCCGCGATCATGCGCGTCAAGAGGAGTGGCCGCAAACGGCGCTGCATTGGGCGGAGCAGGCCTTGGATCAAACTCAAAACCCGCCGGCCAACATGTGGCTCACATTGGCCGCTGCCCGGGCCAATGCCGGCCATTTTTCCGAGGCTGTGCCGGCCGCAGAAAAGGCGCGCGAGCTCGCCAAGGACAATGGGGATAACGCGCTGCTGGAGGTCATCGAAAAGCAGATCATGAACTATCGCCTCGGCCTCGCTTGGCGGGAGTAGGGGAAGAGGGAAGGGTTCAGGGTTCGGGGTTTAGGGGGAGGCCGCAGACAGGATTTGATCGATCCGACGGCTCTGCCCTGTCTTTTTTTTCATCTCTGTGTTTCTCGGTGTTCTCTGTGGTGAAATATCTTCTGGCTGAAGCATCGCTCAAAACAGTTGCCCGTGCCAACCACACAGCATAGAGTGTGGCGGCATGACCCGTTGGTTAGCCAGTGAACGCGGCCGGATGGCAGGAGCTTGCCTGCTGGTGATGGTCGTAGCCTTCGCCCTTTATTTGCCGACCATCCGCTACGATTTCGTCACCCTCGACGACCCCATGTACGTGGAAAACAGCGACGTGGTCCGGGATGGCTTCACCCGCGAAGGCCTCCAGTTGGCCTTCACCACCGCCCCGGAAAACTACTGGGCACCGCTGCTCTGGATGAGCTTCATGCTCGACAAGGAAATCTCCGGCGGCCCGCCTTGGAGCTGTCACCTGACGAACACCATTCTGTTTGCGCTCAATGCGGGGCTCTTGTTCCTCTTGGTTTGGCAATGGACCGGGGGACGTGCCGGTGTTGCTTTGGCCACGGCGCTGCTTTGGGCGTGCCATCCCACGCGGGTGGAAAGTGTGGCCTGGGTCACCGCCCGCAAGGATGTCCTGAGCGGTCTCTTCCTGTTGGCCGGGCTGTGGTTTTATACCGCCGCGCACCAAGCCGGCCCGTCCAGTCAAAATCCCGCCGCCCGTATGCGCCACCCGGCACTTTTTCTGGGGCTCGCTTGGTTGTGCATGGTCGTTGGCGGCATGGCCAAACAGGTGGTCATCATTATGCCGGCTGCGTTTGTGCTGCTGGACGTCTGGCCCTTGGGACGAACGGATTGGGATCGCATTTGGAAAGATGGCTGGCGGCTGGTCGCGGAAAAATGGGCGTTCTGGCTGCCGGCCGTGGCCTTCGCCTCGTTGCCCATCATCTTCCACGTGGAAACCAAGGCCGTGATGGATGTGCCGGCATGGCACCGTGCCATGATGATCCCGGTGCACTACCTGTTCTACTTGAGCAAAGTGCTCTGGCCGGCGCGTCTGATGCCGCTGCAAGCGGACCTGCCCTCGTGGTGGGAGTTGCTGATGGGGGCAACCCTGGTACTCGGGGGGTTTACGTGGGGGGCGTGGCGATGGCGAAAACGCTTTCCGCTGGCGCTCTGGGGCTGGCTGTGGTTCGCCATCCTGCTATTCCCGTTGAGTGGGGTGGTTTGGGCCGGCGCCGAGCGCGTCGCCACCCGCTGGCTCTATATCCCGCAAATCGGTCTGTTGCTGGCGGCAGTGGCCGCTTTGGCCGAAGTCCAACGCGTGCGCGGCTGGAAAATGCGTTGGAATGTGGCCGTCGCCGCCGTGGTTATCGCCGCGTGGGCGGGGATGTCGCTGCGCCTGTCCCGCCATTGGCGCAGCCGCGATGATTTCGGCATCTGGGCCTACACCTGCAATCCCAACCACGCCGTGGCCTGCATGCTCGGGGGCGACGGCTACCTCGCCAAAAAGGACTGGGCCCAAGCAGCCAAAGCTTATGAGCAGGGCAGCTCGTTCTGGGAAACCCACAGCTTCCTCCGGCTGTGCCTTATCTGGAATTGCTGCGGATTCCCCGAGCTGACCGATGACGCCTGGCCTCGCTTTGAGAAGGGTCTCGGCAGATCCCTGTTGGAAGCCCTCAAAGATCAACGCCCCTTGGAGCGCGAATTTCTCTGGCGGGTGCGGGGACAGTGCATGCAAGCCCGTGGCGACCTGGCCGGCGCCATCGGCGCTTTCAAGGAAGCCCTTGCCTTGGATGAAGACCCCAACGCCTTTGTGGTGGCCGAATATCTGCGCGCCAGCCACGAGGCTGACGCTTTCGACGAAGAAGCCCAAGCCGTCGCCCGACGCATGACCGAGGCCGCCGGCGAGCCGCGCATGACCTGGGCCGATCTTTTCCCTTGCTACGCCCAAATATGGCGTGATGGCGCCCGTGGCTATGCCTATGGCTACTTCCTGGAGTTTGCCCGCCGCGAACCCACCAACGCCGTGGCCTTCAACAACATGGCTTGGCTGCTCGCCACCGCCAAGCCAACAAAAATCAACCACCACCGCGAAGAAGAATGGCCTGCCAAGGCCTTGGAATGGGCGGAAAAAGCCGCGAATTCCGAGGAGGGCAAGCAGGCCGCGACCGCGTGGGATACGCTCGGCGCCGCTCGGGCCAATGCCGGCGATTTTGCCGGAGCGATTGAAGCCGCCCTGCGCGGCGCCCGTTTGGCCCGTCGCGACGGCGGCAAGGAATTGGCGGCGGAGATTGAAAAGCGGCTGGCCGAATATCGCCTTGGAAAACCCTGGCGTGAATAGCTAAACTGCCCGTAATAATGCGGCGAATAGCCGTAAAGCCCGGCAGGAAATCAATAATAGTAATCAGCCAATAATAATGTGTTAATTATTTATCGAATCATTAATTTACGTAGTGATTATTGCTTTTCGCATTGCCTGCGCCTTTTGTGTTGATCTACTCGTCTCGCCAAGCCGCCAAGGCCGCCAAGAAAGACAGAATTAACGCAAGCGTCGCTAACGTCGCAAGAGCTCGCAAAAAGATTCAGAAAATAGAAGTCCGAGGATAGGTGAACAGCCAGAAATACTGCTGGACGTTAGTCGGCAGTCGCTCCGCGTCGCTCTTTGCGTTAACCTACTCGTCTCGCCAAGCCGCCAAGAAAGCCAGAATTAACGCAAGCGTCGCTGACGTCGCAAAAGCCCGCAAAAGATTCAGAAAATAGAAGTCCAAGGATAGGGGAACAGCCAGAAATACCGTTGGACTTTAGTCGGCAGCCGCTCCGCGCCGCTCTTTGTGTTAACCAACTCGCCTCGCCAAGGCCGCCAAGAAAGCCAGAATTAACGCAAGCGTCGCTGACGTCGCAAAAGCCCGCAAAAGAGCCTAAACTGAATCATTCATCAACACGGGTGAAAACATCTTTACCCATTGAGGGTTGGCATGATGCCGCTGTTTTGAAGGCCGGGGTTGTCATGCCCGGCACGGCTGTTTAGCCATTTGCGGCGCTTGCGTCTTTTGCGTTAAAAGTTTCCGGTTTGCTGTCCCCGTGTCTGGTGAGTCATCGAAGACGGCACGCCTGCTGCCAACCCGCTTCAGGCCAAAGGGTTGACAATAGGCCCAAAGGCCTCGCCCAGAAAAAACGGAATATTCGCAAAATATGGCGAATAATGCCGAGAAAAACGGTTTATTAGAATTTGGTTAGTTCCTTGACACAGCAGGGGGAATAGATGATCTTCTATATATACAACTATGGCTCGAACTGTGCACAGAGGTTTTCAGGGAGGAACGCCGACGATGAAACGCCAGCGTCGTAGCCGGAGAATACCGAATTGTGTTCGGTGGATCGCATCGGCTTCGGCAAGGCGGGCTACAGCGTGTGCAATGGATTTGACTGTAGGCGGAAGCCGGGGACTTGTTCTCTCGCCAAGGCGCAAAGAACGCCAAGGGTGGTGCGAAGCTGTCCGTTTTGTTCATTCCGCCTGCGGCATGCGGGAAAAATCATCGGTTTATCAGGCCGACCCTTTTTTGAAAAAGACACCGGCCTCAACGAGGCCGGCTACAGGAGCAGCCCCGGCCTCAACGAGGCCGGCTACAGGGTGCAGAATGGGTTGGACTGTAGGCGGGGGCGGTGACCCCGCTGTTGCGCGGATTTTGGGATCTGGAACAGCCCCGGCCTCAGCGAGGCCGGCTACAGGGTGCAGAATGGGTTGGACTGTAGGCGGGGGCGGTGACCCCGCGTGGCTTGCGGGAATTAGCGTCTTGGATAAAGCGGAGAAAACAGAGGTGGCGCCATGAAGGTGTTGAGCGAAAATATTCCGCCGGCCTTGCGGCATCCGTCGTCCGGGTTGGCGCACTGCCTGCAGGCGTTGGGACGGGCGCGACCCGTGCAGCGCGTCGTGTTGTTCGGCTCCTATGCCCGTGGTGAACAGCGGCCGGACAGCGACGTGGACTTGTGCATTGTGGCCGAAGGGGCCGAGGACCAATTGGCCGCGGCCCGCGACTTCCGTCGCGCCCTGCGGAATGTCAGACCCAAGCCGGCGTTCACGCTGATTCCCATCACCCCGGCGCGCTTTGCGGAGAAAAAGGCCGCCGGAGACTATTTTTTCAAAACCATCCAGGAAGAGGGCATTTGTGTTGCCGAGAAAGACTAATTCGAGCAATCCAGCCGATTGGCTGTTCTTCGCCGAGGCGGAGCTGGAGGCATTGCACCTGCTGGTGGAGCGGCGGGTGGCCTTTCTGATGTGCCGCAGCAAGTGCGCCGAAGTGCTCGAAAAGCTGATGAAAGCCGAACTGCTTCTACTGGGTTGGCCGTTGGTCAAGACGCACGACATTCAGCAATTGAACGATGCTCTGAAGGATCGCGCCTCGCCAAACGCGGAAAGACTACAGCCGTTAACCGAGGAGTTGGCGGAATACTATTTCGTCGGACGCTATCCGGGATTCGATTTCGACGAGAAAGAGGATTGGGACTCGTTGGCCGAACAGTTGCGGCAGATTGTGGCATACGGTCAATCCGTGAAAGCCAAAGTCGAAGCGGAGAAGAAAGCATGAGCGGGGCGCGGACAATTGAACGTCGACTCGGCCGGTCAAAGGCATCGCGCTGCAGAGGCACGGGGCGGTTCGTGGCGCGCTTGCCGGCGAATGCAGAGATCGGGTTGCCAGCGGGGCTCCTGCGCGAGATTACCGGGCGGATTGTGCGGGAATATGCTCCGGAGCGGATTGTCCTGTTCGGCAGCCGCGCGCGCGGCGATGCCCGGCCGGATAGCGATATTGATTTATTCGTGGTCATGGATAGCCGCGCGGATCGGATGATGCGCGCAGTGCAGATGGATCGCCTGTTTGCGGATCGAACCTGGGCAATGGATTTTGTGATCTATACGCCGCATGAATTTGCCACCGCACTGCGCGGCATTGGGCTGATTATTGACGCCGTGGAAGAGGAAGGAATTGTGCTGTATGGCCGTGCGTAAACAAGGCATTGCCGTTTGGCTGCAGAAGGCCGAGAACGACTGGCTGAATGTCCAGAATAATCTGGCTTCGGCGCGCATTCCTTGGGATACCGTGTGTTTCCACGCTCAACAAACCATCGAAAAACTGCTGAAGGCTCGGTTGGTCCAGCAGGGGCTTGTGCCGCCACGCATTCACGATGTGGCGGAGTTGATTCGCCGGGCATTCCCGCAAGATACCGCCATGCAAAGGTGGCTGGAGACAGCCCGCCAATTGACTCAATGCGCGGTTTTGATCCGTTATGGCGGGGAAGATCTGTCGCCGGCCCGCGCCAAAAAACTAGTTGGCAAAGCTGATCAGTTGCAAGCGATTCTGTTGGAGACCCTTCGCAACCCGCAAAACTTGCCCAAAAGGAGGAAAGCATGAGCGGGATGCGGACAATCGAGCAGCGGCGGGGTGGCCGGTCAAAGGCAGCGCACCGTAGAGGCGCGGGGCGGTTCGTGGCGCGCTTGCCGGCGAACGCCGAAATCGGGTTGCCAGATGGGCTGTTGCGCGAGATTACCGGGCGGATTGTGCGCGAATATGCCCCGGAACGGATCGTCCTGTTTGGGAGCCGCGCGCGCGGCGATGCCCGGCCGGATAGCGACATTGATTTGTTCGTGGAGATGGAAAGCTCGCAAAATTTTTACCGCCGTACCGCAGAGGTGTTGGGACTGTTTGGCGTGCGTCCGTGGGCGTTGGATTTGCTGGTCTACACCCCGCGGGAAGTCGAACGTGAACGCGGTCTATTGGGCCTGATCGTGGACGAAGTGGAGTCAGAAGGCATTGCCCTATATGAGCAAAAAGCAACAAAGCGTTAAGTCGTGGCTGAAAAAGGCTGACGCTGATTGGCGAGCCATGCTGCTACTCGTTGAAGCCGGGCCGGGCATGCGTGAGATCACTTTATTCCACGCGCAACAGGCGGTCGAAAAATGGCTCAAGGCTCTGATGGTTTATCACGGGCAAAAGCCACTGCGCACGCATGATTTGCTGTTGCTGCTAAATGCCGTTTTGAGCACCGAGCCCGAATTGAAGGGGTTTGCAAAGTCGCTGCAACACCTGAATCCGTTTGCGGTCGGCGGGAGATATCCTGGCCGGCAAGGTCCGCCATCGTTGCGCGACACAAGGAGCATGGTCAATACAACGGCGAAGATTCGTGATGTAATTCTGACGAAAGTTACCCGTCGGACGCAGCAGCGCCGGAAGGAAACGACATGAAGAAGCGTTGCGCAATTCTAAATACGCCCCCGGCCTCAGCGAGGCCGGCTACAGGATGCGGAATGGGTTGGACTGTAGGCGGGGGCGGTGACCCCGCGGGCTCGGGGGTTTTTGGATCTGGAACAGCCCCGGCCTCAGCGAGGCCGGCTACAGGAACAGCCCCGGCCTCAACGAGGCCGGCTACAGGGGGCGGCATGGGTTGGACTGTAGGCGGGGGCGGTGACCCCGCTGTTGCGCGGATTTTGGGATCTGGAACAGCCCCGGCCTCAACGAGGCCGGCTACAGGAACAGCCCCGGCCTCAGCGAGGCCGGCTACAGGGGGCGGTGACCCCGCGGGCAAAACAAATCGAGCAGATGGAAGAATTTATCAATTTAGGACTACCCCTTTGGAGTGAGACCATGAGAACACGACACACCTCCGGGACATTGCGGCCTTTTTGGATGAGGGCTGCGGCTTGGCTGTTGACGGGCGGGCGGTGCGCCGCGCCTGAGCGCGGTCAGTCCGGACAGGCCACCCGCGACAAGCGGGGCGGGAGGGGTGTGGAGTCGCGTCGTGGCACGCGGGGCAGACTGGCGCAGTGGGGTTTGGCGGCAATGATCCTCGCGACGGGCTTGATGCCTCGCCAGACCGAGGCGGCGTATGAAGGCTCCGGAACCTTCAAGCTTATTACGAATACGAACGATATCACCTCTGGCGGGTATTATGTTTTTGTGGGTGCGCCTTCATGGGCGTCGACGGCGATGGGAACCGGACGAATGGCCACGAAATCCAACGCCGCGCTGTCCACTTCGGCGGTGACCTATTCCGGCACGTCCATCGTGGACCCCGCCGGGGGCATCGTCTGGAGGATCGACGGGAATTCGACCAGTTGGACCATCTACAGCGAGGCGGCCAGCTTCTACGTCGGCAACCCGAACGCCAACGGCGTGCGGACCGGCACGTCCGCGGCCGGAACGGATTTCCAATGGACGTTCGCCAGCACGGCCTCCAGCGCCTTCGTGATCAACAACAAGGCGACGACCGCGCGCATGCTGCGCTACAATTCGCAAGATCCCCGGTTCGCCTGCTATTCTACCGGGCAAAACCCCATTCGCCTGTACAAGATGCAGG
>ENA-UPSM01000903-UPSM01000903.1-activated-sludge-metagenome-genome-assembly--contig:-NODE-903-length-41047-cov-5.377415_pt1 | contig 41047 bp, 30 predicted proteins | sample MGYA00238181_ERZ773283 | MGnify/ENA primary metagenome ERZ773283 (study PRJEB29023, sample SAMN05720199) | activated sludge metagenome | isolation source: Anaerobic digester | place: Japan... | reverse complement strand
TCGTGGCGAGGATCAATCCGACGAACAGGTGATCGCAGTGCTTGAGGTTGCGCTTGACCAGGATTCGAAGCGCAAGGAACAGCGCGAGAAGGACGGCTTCCGATTGGTAGATGAGATCCGATGCGCCCGGGAACATGGCCACCACCAAGAACAGCGCGGTGAGTGCGATCGCGATGTCGACGAGCTTGCTCAGAAGTTGACGCCGCACGGGGTTGGGGAGAATCACATCGGGTTCCTAGTTGTCTTGCACGACGAACCGGATCGGGACCGCGAAGGAGTGTCCTGAGAGACATCGCTACCGTAACGGAGGAGATGCCCGAGGGCGATGTTCGCGGTCTTTGCGTAGGGCATGCCTGGAATTTAACCATCGCGCGTCCGTCGCGACATCGGAGTCGTCGACGGACGCGTCGATGGCGGCACGGACTAGCGGATCAGTTGTCGTCTTCCGCGGTGTCTTCGATCAGACTGGTGGGAATCCCGGCGAAATCGTCGCCTCGCAGAGCTTCGCGGATCTTGGCTTCGATGTCGGCCGCGGTGGCGGGGTTCTGGCGGATGTATTCCAGGGCGGAATCGCGACCTTGCCCGATGCGCTCGGTCCCGTAGGAGAACCACGAGCCCGACTTGGTGACGATTTCCAGTTCCACGCCCAGATCCAGAAGCGACGACGGCTTGGAGACGCCTTCGCCGTACATGATGTCGAACTCGCACTGCTTGAACGGGGCCGCGAGCTTGTTCTTCACGATCTTGACGCGGGTGCGGTTGCCCACCACCTCTTCGCCGGACTTGATGGAGCTGATGCGGCGGATGTCGGCGCGTACCGAAGCGTAGAACTTGAGCGCGTTGCCGCCGGTGGTGGTTTCGGGGTTGCCGAACATCACGCCGATCTTCATGCGCAGCTGGTTGATGAAGATGAGGCAGCAGTTGGACTTGTTCAGGATGCCGGTGAGCTTGCGCAAGGCCTGGCTCATGAGGCGGGCTTGCAGGCCGACGTGGCTGTCGCCCATTTCGCCGTTGATTTCCGCCTGTGGCACCAGGGCGGCCACGGAGTCGATCACGAGGATGTCGATGGCTCCGGAACGCACGAGGGTTTCGGTGATGTCCAGCGCCTGCTCGCCGGTGTCGGGCTGCGAAACCAGGAGGTTTTCGATGTCCACGCCAAGCTTTTTGGCGTATTGGGCGTCGAAGGCGTGTTCGGCGTCCACGAACGCGGCCACGCCGCCGGCCTTCTGGGCCTCGGCGATGGCGTGGAGGGCCAGGGTGGTCTTGCCCGAGCTTTCGGGGCCGTAGATTTCCACCACGCGGCCGCGCGGCCACCCGCCGACTCCCAAAACGGAATCGAGCTGGATGCAACCGGTGGGAATCACACCCATTTCGGCTTTGCCGCTGTTCATCCCAAGGGTCATGATCGAACCCTTGCCGTGGTTCTTTTCGATCTGCGAGAGAGCCGTTTGCAGCGCCCGTTCCTTGTCCTTGTCCAGGGAGCTTGCGGAAACGTTGATGCCTTCCTTGGCTGCGGCTTGGGACTTCTTGGTGGTGGCTGCGCTCATGTTGGTCTCTCCTCGCACGTATTGGATTGAATCGACAGGTTGGACACGAAAGCTAGGGTTGAAAAAGCGTCTCAACCAGGTCGACTCTTTTCAAGTTATGGAATACTGCTCAAGAAAGCAAGTGAAATTTTGAACCTGTTTGATGTCGCCACAAATTCTCGTTCTGCAAGCCAGCCACCCTTGCGGGGCCTTGGGCGAGTTGCTTTTGTTCTCTGGTGGTGGCGGTCGCACCCGGCGGGCACGCCCTGGAGAACTCCGCGTGAATTGGACAGGGAACATTTCGCCGTTGATCTACGGATTGCTGATCGTGCTGATCGCCACGACGTGTCTGATCCTTTGGATCAGGGTGCGTCTGCTGGAGAGGATCCATGCCGATCTGAGCCATGCGCAATCGAGGCATCGCGAAGCCGAGCACCGGTTGTCCTTGATCCTGGACGCGGCATCGGACCAGATGGTGCTGCTGAGACTGGAGCCATCCGACGGCGTCCTGAGGTTCGTCGCCGGCAACCGGGCGTTCGCCCTGGAAGCGTTTCCCGACGGCGATCTTTCCGATCTGGGGGACCTGCTCGACCGCAAGTTCGACGATGTCGCCTCGCTGCTTTCGCTCAAGAGCCAATCCCGGATGATGCACCGCTCGGACCAGCTGGAAGCCGCGGTGCGATCGGGGCAGCCGGTGGTCTGGGACGACGAATGGGATTCCCCCGAAGGTCGGGTCCTGCACGAACGCAGCGACATCCCGATCCTGGAGGGCGATGTCTGCACCCATGTGCTGCGCGTGGCGCACGACGTCACGGGGCGCTGGCGCGACCAGGAGGAGCGCGCCGCGCTGGAAAAGAAGGCGTTCCAGTCCCAGAAGATGGAGGCGATCGGCACGCTGGCCGGAGGGGTCGCGCACGATTTCAACAACATCCTGGGGGCGGTGGTGGGCAAGACCAACGTCGCCATTTCCCGTCTTGCACCGGACCATTGCGCGAGGGAGCCGTTGGACGACATCCTGGCGGCCTGCAAGCGGGCCAAGGCGCTGGTCCGACAGCTTCTGGATTTCGGGAGACCCGATCCCGGGCGCAGGTTGCACGTGGATCTTTCCACGGTGGTGCGCGAAGTCGTGAGGCTCCTGAGGTCGGCGGCTTCGGCGAGGGTGCGGTTCGTGGTGGAGGCTCCGGACCACGGCATCGCGGTCGAGGCGGACCCGAGCCGGTTGCAGCAGGTGGTCTTGAACCTGGTGACCAACGCCGTCCAGGCGATCGGTGCCCGCGCCGGAACCGTGAAGATCCGCCTGGAAACGAACTCGACGCCCGAGCAGGGCCGGATCGTGGTCCTGAGCGTGGAGGACGACGGTTGCGGAATGCCGCCGGAAACGATGCAGAGGATCTTCGAGCCGTTCTTTTCCACCAAGGAAAAGGGGCAGGGGAGCGGTTGGGGATTGGCCGTGGCGCATGCGGCGATCCGCGAAATGGGCGGATCGATCGGGGTCCGGAGTTCGGAGGGCGAAGGAACCGTGTTCACGGTGGAGCTTCCGGCGGTGGAAATGGATCCGGGGCCCGGACCCGCGGATTCCGGAGTGTTCGACAGGAATTGTTTGCCTCGTTCGGCGGCGCAGGTGAGACTGCTTCTGGTGGACGACGAACCCTTGATCCTTTCCGCCTACGCCGAACTCCTGGAGACGATGGGGTGCCAGGTGGTGCGGGCCCAGTCCCCCCTCAAGGCCGTGGAGATCCTGGAAAACCGCGAGGAGGCGATCGATCTGCTGATCACCGACGTGTCGATGCCGCAGATGTCGGGGCTGGAGCTGGTGCGCAAGGCTCGCGAATCCCGGCGCGGCATCCCGATCATCCTGCTCTCCGGGAACATGGGACGCGAGGAACGCGAAGAAGCCGAATCGCTCGGGGTGGGGGTGTGCCTCGCCAAGCCGGTGGACATCACGGAACTGCGCAACGCGATCGACCATCTGGTCGGACGCCCGACCGTCGTGGCCAACCAGGAACAACTGGCGTTGCCCGGCCTGTAGCGCGCCAGCCCCTTAATGGTGGGGGATGCTCCAAGAACTTACCTTTGCCACCCTTATGACCATGGACAGCAAATACAGCCCCAAAGACGTCGAAGCCAAGTGGGAGAAGAAGCACCGCGAGAACGGTGCGTTCGCCCCCAAGGGCGATGGAAAGCCCTTCACCGTCGTGATCCCGCCTCCCAACGTGACCGGGGCGCTGCACATGGGCCACGCCCTGAACCACACGATCCAGGACGTCCTGGTGCGGTTCGAGAGGTTGCGCGGACGTCGCACGCTCTGGCAGCCCGGCACCGACCACGCCGGCATCGCGACGCAGAACGTCGTGGAGCGCGTCCTGGCCAAGGAAGGCAAGAAGCGCCGGGAAATGGGTCGCGAGGCGTTCCTGGAGCAGGTGTGGGCCTGGAAGAACCAGTACGAGGCGCGCATCGTGAGCCAGGTCCAGCGCATGGGCAATTCCTGCGACTGGGACCGTCTGCGCTTCACCATGGACGAAGGCCTGTCGCGTGCCGTGCGCGCCGCGTTCGTGCATCTGTTCGACAAGGGTCTGATCTACCGCGGCAAGTACATCGTGAACTGGTGCCCCAAGGACCGCACGGCGCTTTCCGACGACGAAGTGGAGACCAAGGACGGCGGCGAACCCGGCCACCTGTGGCACCTGCGCTATCCGCTGGAAGACGGGACATTTCTTGTCGTGGCCACCACGCGTCCCGAGACCATGCTGGGCGACACCGCCGTGGCCGTGAACCCCAAGGACGAGCGCTACACCCACCTGGTGGGCAAGAAGATCAAGCTGCCGCTCACCGACCGAGAGATCCCGGTCATCGCCGACGATTTCGTGGAGATGGACTTCGGCACCGGCTGCGTGAAGGTGACCCCGGCCCACGACCTCAACGACTTCGGCGTGTTCCAGCGCCATCCGGAAATCGGCTGCATCAACATCATGAACGAGGACGCTTCGTTCAACGACGAGGTTCCCGAACGCTTCCGCGGCTTGGACCGCTTCGAGGTGCGCAAGCGGGTGGTCGCCGAGTTCGAAGAGCTGGGCCTGCTGGAAAAGATCGAAGACCGCATGACGCCGATCGGGCGCAGCTACCGTTCCGGCGAGCCGATCGAGTACCGCCTGAGCGACCAGTGGTTCGTCGACATGAAACCGCTGGCCGAAAAGGCCCTCGCGAGCACCAGGGAAGGGCGCGTGAAGTTCGTGCCCGACCGCTGGAACGACTACTACTGCAAGTGGCTGGAGAACGTGCGCCCCTGGTGCATCTCGCGACAGCTCTGGTGGGGACACCGCATCCCGGTGTGGTACGACGAGGACGGCGTGCCCGTGGCCGCGTTGGAAGAGCCTTCGGTGCATCCCAAGACGGGGAAGAAAATTGTCAGGCAGGACGACGACGTGCTCGACACGTGGTTCAGTTCGGGCCTGTGGCCGTTCTCCACGCTGGGCTGGCCCGGCGAGGCCGCCAAGGCGGGAATGCCGGTGGACAGCTGGATCCAGCCCGACGTCAAGGGACACTTCCCGACCGACGTGTTGGTGACCGACCGTGGCATCATCTTCTTCTGGGTGGCGCGCATGGTCATGATGGCCAACGAGCTCACCGGAATGGACCCGTTCCACACCGTGTACATCCACGGCACCATCCTGGACGACAAGGGACGGAAAATGTCCAAGTCGCTGGGCAACGGCATCGATCCGCTGGAGATGGCCGACCAGTACGGCGCCGACGCGGTGCGGTTCTCGCTGTTGATCCTTTCCAGCGAAGGCCAGGACATCAAGCTTTCGCCCACCAAGTTCGAGATGGGCCGCAACTTCGCGAACAAGATCTGGAACGCGACCCGGTTCGTGCTGCCGCACCTGGAAGGAGCGGATTCTTCGGCCGAGGCTTCGGACCCGGCCGACCGCTGGATCCGCTCGCGCCTGGCCACGGTGACAAAAAACGTCACGAAGTCGCTGGAAGCCTGCAAGTTCGCCGAAGCCGCCATGGAGCTGTACCACTTCGCGTGGGGCGACTTCTGCAGCTGGTACCTGGAACTGCGCAAGAACGAGATCCACGGCGAAGACGGCCCCGCCAAGAAGTCGGCCGTGGGCTCGTGCCTCATGGTCCTGGACAACCTTTCGCGCCTGCTCCAGCCGTTCATGCCCGCGCTGTCGGAAGAACTGCGCGAGCACCTGGGGCTTCCCGAAGCGATCTCGTCGTCGTGGCCGGTGTTCGCCGATTCGGCCGTGGACGCCAAGGCCGAGCGCGCCTTCGGTCGCCTGATCGCCGCCGTGGAAGGCGTGCGTTCCTTGCGCGGCCGCTACCAGATCGCTCCCAGCCGGATCCTGTCGGTGGTGGTGCGCTGCGCCGATTCCGACGCCAAGGTCGATCTGGACGGCAACCTGGCCGCCCTGCAGAAGCTGGCTGGCGCCGAGGTGGTGGTGCAGGTCGACGGCTCCAAGCCGGCCTTCGCGGGCACCGAGGTCGTGCAGGGAATGCAGATCCACGTGGTGCTGGAAGGCATCTTGGACAAGGCGACGGAAATTGCCCGCATTTCCAAGGAGCTGGCCGAGGCGGAGAAGTTCGCGGCGGCCATTTCCGGAAAGCTCTCCAACGAGTCGTTCGTGTCGCGCGCCAAGCCGGAAGTGGTGGAAGCCGAACGCGAAAAGCTCGCCAACCAGCAGGACCGGGTGAGGATCTTCAAGGAGACGCTGGCCGACCTGGGGGCTTGAGGCCGGGGGGCGTTCGGGGTCAGCGCCGTTTCGGGAGCCGGAACTCGAAGGTCGCGCCTTCGCCGGGGATTCCCGAACCGCTCACGCCGCCGCCGTGCAGTTCCATGATGTTGCGCACCAGGGCCAGGCCGATCCCGGTGCCTTCGAATTCCATTTCGGAATGGAGTCGCTGGAAGTTGCCGAACAGTTTGTCGGCGTGGGCCGGATCGAACCCCACTCCGTTGTCGGAAACGCTCCAGCGGATCCAGTCGGCGTCGTCGGTGCGCCAGATCCGGATTTCGGGAGCATCCCTGCGACTGGAGTATTTGACCGCGTTGGACACGAGATTCGACCACACTTGCCGGATCAGCCCCGGATCGCATTCCGCCTCGCCCAGCCTGGAGATCTCCCAGAGGACGGCTTTCTTCGCTTCGCCCTCGAAATCGGCCTCCTTCAGCAGGTCCTGCACCAGCGCGTCCATGTCCACGCGCTGGATCCTCAGGGGGCTGCGGTTGGTCCGGGCAAGACGCAACAGGTCGTCGATGAGCTGGTGCATCCTGCCGGTGGCGGCGATGATCCGATCCAGCGAGCGCTTGCCGTCGGGGGTCAATCGGTCCGATTCGTCTTCCAGCAGGATGTTCGAGTGGCCGTCGATCGCCCGCAGCGGGGCGCGCAGGTCGTGGGAGACCGTGTAGGAGAAGCTTTCCAGGCCGGTCACGGCGCGTTCCAGTTCCTTCAGACGCCGCGATTCGCGTTCTTCGATCGCCCGCGCCATCCGGTTGAAGGCCCCGGACAGGTTGTCGATTTCCGTCATTCCCGACATGGGAAGCGCCGACTCGAATCGGCCGTCCTCGACGGCGTCGAGGGAACGCTTGAGCTGCTCGAGCGGGGCGAGGATGCGCGAGGCCGCGTGTTTTCTCGCACGGGTGCCGATCGCGATGGACAGTCCCAGGAACACGGCCATCAATCCCAGCAGAGGCAGCAGGGAGCGGACCGTCTCGAGGGTGTCCTTGCGCGCCACCAGGGTCCATGGGGGGCCTTGCAGGCGATGGGCGGAAAAGCCGATCGCTCCACCGTTTTCGACATGGTATCCGGACAGGACGGAATCCATCCCACCGAGCCTTCCCGACAACGGGTCCACCTCCTTCTGTCCGAGGATCTCGGACTTGAAATTGGCGACGTAGATCCCGTTGGCGTCGATCAGCGACATGTGGTCGTCGATCTCGTGGAGCGGATCCAGCAGGGTCTTGGATATGCGGGAAAGTCTCAGCGAGACCACGGCCAGTCTTCCCGAGTCGAGTTCCACGGTGTGGCGCACCACCGGCTCGTCGCAGCGGGGGTCGCTTTCCGCGCCCGTCCAGAGCTTGCCGGAATCCGGAAGAATGCGGGATTCGTCCCGACGCGGATGGCTGAACAGGAGGGAGTCGCCCCTCCAGATGGAAACCAGGCAGGCTCCGGAGTCGGCATCGGCCATGGCTCGCAGAGTCGCATGCCGGTCGTCGGTGAGGGCCGCCGCGGCGAAGGCGTCGCGCCAGCGGCTTTCCAGGATGCGGGTGGCCTGGTCGATCGCGACCGCGCCGCGGGCGGCGTTGATCCTCGCCGACTCCCGGGATTCCACGAGCGCGTGCCGGATCACGACGGCGACCGACGCCAAGGACAGTGCGACCACCGGAACCACCCCGGCGAGCAGAATCTGTCGGCGAACCAGCGATTCCAGCGACGAGATCCGGCCGACGTTCACGGCCCGGCCTCCGGCCACTCCAGCAGTTCGATCCGGCCGTCGCGCACCACGTGCAGAGCGATGCTGCGGTGGATGTCGCCGAACCGGTCCAGGACGATCGGGAGGCCGAGCGGTCGCAGCGTGTCGGTGCGCAGGATCGCCTTCTTGGCCTGGGCGAGGTCGCTGGCGTCCCATCCGGGTTCGGACACCGCCGCCGCTTCCCAGGCCAAGGTGGCCGCCCAGGAACGTTCGCGTCCGAACCGGGTGCGGAATTCCGAGGCGAAGCGGACGCGTTCGGGAACCCGGTCCACGAGTTCCGTGAAGCCGGTGAGGATGACTCCTTCCGCGTCCTTGCCGCCCATGCGAAGCAGGTCCTTCCCGACGCTGGATTGGCAACCCAACAGGAGCGCGTCCGAACCGGATCTGCGGATCGCCCTGGCCAGCAGGGCGGCCTCCATGGGGGTTCCCAGCGACACGAAGGCGTCGGCGTTCCGGTGCGAGGCCACGACCGAATCGAAATCGAGGTCCAGGGACGAGGAATACTCGTGGATGGACGGGATCGGCAGGTTCCGTCGGGCGTAGCTGGAACAGATCCTGTCGACCACGGGGCGCAGGTAGGCCTCGTTCAGTCGGGTCCAGATCAGCACCGGGCGCGCGATCCCGCTTCGGAGAAGGAAGTTCGCGAGGGTGTCGGCTTCGTCCAGGTTCGATCCGATCACGCGGACCAGGGCGTCGTCCTTTCCGGACAGGCGATGCGTCGACACGGAAGGCGACACCAGGAGGATTCCGCGTCGAGTCGCCGCGGCCAGGGCCGATTCCGCCTCGCTGGAGTACATCGGCCCGATCACGACGCGCACGCCGCTGTCGGCGAGGGCCTCGACGCAGCGGGCGACAGTGGCCGGGTCCGTCCGCGTGTCGCAGGTGACCAGGCGCCGCCCCTTGGACTCGACGTACAGACGCGCACCATCGCGCTCGGTGACGCCCTGTTCGCTGGTAGGTCCGCTCATGCCCGCCACGAACCCGACCGGACGCGGTTTCCCGCAGCCGGACGTGGAGATCATGACCATGGCGACCATCATGGAGAGAAGGGAAACTCGCATGGCTTCCATTTTAGCATAGCCGTCGTGTCCGACTTCTTCGCCTCCGATGTCGAGAGCGTTGGGAATTCGCGGTCCCCCGGGGAGTTCGAACCCTGCGGGGGGCCGTGCGGAAATCGCCATCGCGAAGCGTTCGACGTCGCCACGATCTCTCCGGAGAACAACGCCATGCTCGGGCACCAGGGAGCCCTGGTTGGCGCATCCGAAGGTTGGTGCCGATGGATGCGCGGTTCGGGAATCAGTTCCGCTTGCGCAGCTCGTCGCGGATCTCGGTGAGGAGCACGACGTCGGCCGGCGGGGGAGGAGGCACTGCGGGCGCGGCGGGTGCTGCCGGAGCCGCCGTCTTCTTGGACACCGTCGTCACGATCTTGACCAGGAGGAACACGGCGGCGGCGATGATGAAGAAGTTGAAGCAGGCCTGCAGGAAGACGCCGTAGTTGAGCGTCACCGGTGCGGCGTCGGTGCCGCCGATCCCGATCTTCAGGTTCGTGAAGTCCACCCCGCCGATCAGCAGGCCGATGGGCGGAGTGATGACGTCCTTCACGAAGGAGTCGACGATCTTTCCGAAGGCCGCGCCGATGACCACGGCGACCGCCAGATCCACGACGTTGCCGCGGGAGATGAACGCCTTGAATTCGGATGCGATGGACATTTTTTGACTCCTGTTCAGATGAAGTTGTAGGTGAGACCCAGCGCCAGCACGTGCTTCCACTGCCAGGCGTCGATCTGCTGGATGTCGCGGCGCAGTTCGCCCGAGGCGTTCACGTTGATGTACTTGGTGAACTGGAACGTCGCGCCGTTGTTCCAGACCAGGATCACTTCGTCCCAGCCCTTGAAGTTGGTGAAGGTCGTGAGCGTGGACTGCAGGAGCAGGTTGTTCGCGACCGTCTGCTTGTACTCGCTCACCCATTCCGCACCGGGTTCGATCTTCCAGTCTTCGATTTCGGAAGTCGACGCGTCGTCGGAATACGAGGTGAATTCGTCCGTGCGGATCTCGCGGATCGCCGCGCCCAGTCGGGTCTGGAACCAGGAGACAGGTTTGCTGCCCACACCCGCGCTCTGGGTCAGGTACAGCGGATCCAGGAAGTTCGAGACCGCGACGCGGGGCAGGGTGTCGGCGGGGTACTTGTACCCGCGCGCGAACTGGGTCTGGAGCCCGGCCGACACGAACGGGTTCAGGTACTTGGACAATTTCCGGCTGAGCATCGTCTCGGCCTTGAGCTCGTCGGTGGTCTTGCGGATGCCGCGCTCGCCCAGCTTGATCTGCCCGAATTCGGCGTTGGCCTTGTTGAGCCAGTTCCAATCCTTGCCGTCGCGTTCCGACCGGGCTTGGAGCTTGATGTTCCAGGCGAGGTTGTCTTCGCCGCCCTGCGACCAGTCGTGGAAATACGACGACGCGACGTTGAAGCTTCCCACGGCTTCGTTCTTCCAGGGGGAAGGCTCGGGCTTGGCGGTATCCGCCACGGCGGCGGCGGGGGGCGTCGCGACCGCTGCGGGAGCGGGAACCGGAGCCGCCTCGGGGGCCGGTTTGGCGGCTTCTGTGGTGGTCGCGGGAGCTGCGGCCGGGGCGGCAGCGGTCGAATCCTGGGCTTGGGCGGCGACAGCCGCGGCCAGCAGAGCGGAAAGGAGGAGTTTGTTCATAGGTCCAAACATTACATAATGTGACAGAAATCACACGGGATATGGGCGGGATTTGACGCCAGGATGGACGTTGTTCCGGTTGTTCGTTTTCCTCGAATCTGGCTTGTCGATCGATGAGGTACTTTTCTACCCGAACGAAAATCGCCGGGGAACGCTTGGATGCGCTCCTCGAACGCACAACGGGAGAAACTTCGATGGATCGCAGAATTCGCAAGGGATTGGGTTGGTCGGCGCTCGCCGGCTTCGTGGTGCTGGCAGGTTGCGACCTGTCGGATTCCGTCCATGTTCCCACCCAGCCCGGCGAAGTCCCGGGGAGCAAGGCTCCCGTGTTCGTCCAGTCGGATTGGGATGACGGCCGACCCGGCACGATCGAGCAGGATTCGGCCGATTGGTTCCGGATCGATCTGCAGAAGGACTCGTCGTATTCCGTGACGGTGCACCGGGTGCGGTGGGGGACTTCCTCGGTTCCCGTGAAGGTCGAAGTGTATTCGAGCCTCGCCTACGAGGTCCTGACCTCGGATGCCGCCACCGGGTCCGACAGCGTGGCCCGCGTCGTGTTCGCTTCCAGGACGACAGGTCCTGTCCGCGTGCGCGTTTCGGATCCGGTCGGAGGCGAATTCGGCAAGTACCGCGCCGTGGTGCGCAAGGAAGACCGCTACGAGACCGACGACGTGCGCAACGCGGCCCACCTGATCTCCACCGACGGGGTCGCGCAGTCGCACCGCATTTCGGATCTGGATGTCGACTGGGTGGAATTCCGGACGGAATCCGGCAAGTACTACGAGATCGTCGTCGATCGCGACGGCCTGGATGTCCAGCCCTACACCGAGGGCGGGCAGGTGATCCTGGCCGATATCGGATTCGAGGCCGTCGGTTCCGGCTGGACCTGGGGCTTCAAGGGCGACGGTGGGAGCGTGTACGCCAAGATCACGAAGTCGGCGACCTCCGGCAAGGAAGGCGCCTACCAGATCAAGGTGCGCACGATCGACGATCCGCGCGAACCGGACGATTCGGCCGACATCGCGGCGAAGATCGGCATCGGACCCACCTACTCGGGCGTCCTGTTGCCGTTCACGGAAGATTGGCTCCAGTTCGACGGGGTTCGCAACCAAGGGTACAAGGTGAAGTTCGAATCCGACGACCTGGTGGATTTCCAGGTGGTCGATTCCGTGGGATACATCCACGCGACCCGGACGACGACCAACTCCGCGGAAATCCGGTTCGCACCCCAGTTCGTCCAGCCGGTGCGGATCCGGGTCTTCAGTTCCATCCGAGTGGTCGACTACAAGGTCACGGTGACCACGTTCGACACCACGGTCGTCACGGAAACCGTCGTCGAAGAAGAACCGACCACCGGTCCCATCTGAGCGCTTCCGTGGAACTCCTCCTGGTTCGGGCTCCGCTCCTGGGCGACGACCTGGAGGTGGCGCTGTTGGCTCTTGGCGCGGACATCCGACGCCTGGAGCCGACGGACATCGGGTTGGATTTGCTGGGCGCCGCCAAGAACGATGGTGTCGCGGGGCTGCTTTCGGTGAACCATTCGCCGCAGGTCGCCCTGCTGTGCTCCGTCGCCGGGCTTCCGTACGTCTCCTGGACCATCGATCCTGTGCCCCGCAAGCGCTGGGAAATCCTCGGTGGGACCGATCTCTCGAAGACCACGTTGTTCGTCCACCGCAAGGCCTTGGTGGAGCCATTGAGGTCCATGGGTTACCGCGAGGTCCATTGGATGCCCTTGGCCTGCGCCGAACGCCGCTGGAGCGATCCCGTGGACGGCCGCCGCGGCGATCGCGGCTCTCTCTTCGTCGGGAGTTCGCTCCTGGACGAACGGAAGATCTTCGTGGACTCCATGGCGCGATGGGGGATCGGCCACGCGCAAGAAGGGATCGATGCCGCCCTGCAGGGGATCGCCAAGGCGTGCTTGTGGGATCGCTCCTTCCAGGGGTTCCTGCGCGACCTTTCCGCGGTCCCGACCTCGCTGGCGAAGGCGCTTCCCGCAGTGGATCGCCAGGATCTGGCCGAGGCCCTGGACGCCGGGTTGGCCTGGCACTTCCGACGCGAGCTGGTGGCGATCCTGTGCTCGGCCGGGGTGGAGGTCAAAGGGGACGGCGGCTGGGAGGAGTTCGCTGGCCGCAACTGGACAGGACCGCTCCGCAATGGACGGGAAATGACCCAGGCCTACGCCACGGCCTCGGTCAACCTGGATGTTCCGCGCCTGCACCAGCGCGAAATCGCCACCTTGCGCGCCTTCGACGTCCTGGGAAGCGGCGGGCTCCTTGCCTGCGAAGCGGGTACCGAGCTCGACGAGCTGTTCGTGCCCGGGGAACATTTCCTGTCGTGGTCCGGCGAACAGGATCTCCGAGCCATCCTGGAGGCGTCCAAGGGGCGGGATCCCTCGCTGGATCGCATCGCTGCGGCGGGGCGCCGGGCGGTGATCGCCTCGCATTCGATGGACAATCGCGCGGCCAGGATCGTGAAGGCCTTCGGGGCCTGAATCACCGGATTCCGTCGCTCCGGCGAAACGGCAGCGATCCGCCGCTGCGGCAAACAAAAAGGGCACCCACCGCGAGGTAGGTGCCCTGGAGGCTCGACTCGGAACGATCGAAGATTACTCTTCGCCGCCCAGGCGCTTGGCGCCGCCGTACTTCTTCTGGAGCTCTTCGCCGACCGACTTGGGCACGGCTTCGTACTTGGCGAACTCCATCGTGAACTCGGCCTTGCCCTGCGACATGGAACGGAGCTCCGTGGCGTATCCGAACATCTCGGAGAGCGGAACCTCGACGTCGATGCGGGTGTAGCCGAATTCCTCGGTGGTGCCCAGGATGACTCCACGGCGGCCGTTCAGGTTGCCCATGATGGTGCCCTGGAACTCCGTGGGGGTGTCGATCTGGACCTTCATGATGGGCTCCAGGATCTGGGGCTTGGCCTTCGCGTAGGTCTCGCGGAACGCCATGCGGGCCGCGATCTGGAACGCGTTGTCCGAGGAGTCCACCGGGTGGGTGGCACCGTCGTTGATGCCGCAGCGTATGCGCACGATCGGGAAGCCGATGAGGCCGCCCGCACCGAGGCAGGACTGGAAGCCCTTGTCGCAGGAGCCGATGAATTCCTTGGGGATCACGCCGCCGACGATGTCGTCCACGAATTCGTAGTCCTTGGCTTCTTCCACCGGGATCGGCTCGAGCCAACCGCCCACCTTCGCGAACTGGCCCGAACCGCCGGTCTGCTTCTTGTGGGTGTAGGAGAATTCGGCCTTCTGGGTGATCGCTTCGCGGTAGGCCACCTGGGGCTTGCCGGTGCTGACCTCGACGTTGTACTCGCGGCGCATGCGCTCGACGTACACGTCCAGATGGAGTTCGCCCATGCCCGCGATGATGGTCTCGCCCGACTCCTCGTCCACGTGGCAGCGGAACGTGGGATCTTCCTTCGTGAAGCGGTTGATGGCCTTGGACATGTTGACCAGGTGGTCGCGGTTCTTGGCCTCGATCTTCAGCGAGATCACGGCGTCGGGAACGAACATGGAGGTCATGTTGACGTTCAGCTTGCCGTCGGTGAAGGTGGTGCCCGAGGAGCAATCGATGCCGTAGAGCGCCACGATGTCACCAGAACGCGAATCGGCGATTTCTTCCATCTTGTCGGAGTGCATGCGCACCAGACGACCGACGTTCACCTTCTTCTTGGTGGTCTGGTTGTAGATGGTCAGACCCTTGGTGATCTTGCCCTGGTACACGCGCACATAGGTGAGCTGTCCGTACTTGGACTCCTGCAGCTTGAACGCGTAGGCCACGAGGGGCTTGTCGTCGTCGCAAAGCATCTCGATCTGCTCTTCGTTCTTGTCGAGGTCGAGAGCGTAGTTCTTGACGTCGTAGGGCGAGGGCAGGTACAGGTTGACGCCGTCGAGGAGCTTCTGGACGCCGCGGTTCTTGTACGCCGAGCCGCAGAACACGGGCACCAGCTGCAGGGCGAGGACGCCCTTGCGGATGGCGGCGCGGATCTTGTCGACCGGGATTTCCTTCTCTTCCAGGCGGAGCTCGTCGATTTCCTCGTCGAACTGGCCCAGACCGTCGAGCATCTTCTCGCGGTAGATGTGAGCTTCCTCGAGGATGTTCTTGTAGATGAGATGGTGCGTGGCCGGGAAGTCGGCGGGGATCTCGGCTTCGCGCACGACTTCGCCCGAATCACCTTCGTTGTAGTAGGCCTTCATCGTGATGAGGTCGATGACGCCCAGAATCTTGTCTTCCAGGCCGAGGGGGATCTGGATCTGGACGGCGTTGAGGTTCAGCTTGTCGCGGAGCTGGTCGGCGACGCGGAAGGGATTGGCGCCGGTGCGGTCGCACTTGTTGACGAACGCAACGCGGGGCACGTTGTAGCGGCGCATCTGGCGGTCGACCGTGATGGACTGCGACTGCACGCCGGCGACGCCGCAGAGCACCAGGATGGCGCCGTCGAGCACGCGCAGGGAGCGTTCCACTTCGATGGTGAAGTCGACGTGTCCCGGAGTGTCGATGATGTTGTAGTTGCAATCGCCCCAGGAGCAGTAGGTGGCCGCCGACTGGATGGTGATGCCGCGCTCGCGCTCCAGCTCCATGTTGTCCATGGTGGCGCCGACGCCGTCCTTGCCACGGACTTCGTGGATGGCGTGGATACGGCCCGTGTAGAACAGGATGCGCTCGGATAGCGTCGTCTTGCCCGAGTCGATGTGGGCAGAGATGCCGAAGTTACGGACGTTTTCCAGCGGACGCATGGTGGCTCCAGATGGTGGTTGGTTATGAAGGAAGGCAGGCAAAGTTAGTTCCCCGCGCAATTCGCATCAACTGGTCCGATTTGGAAATGTGCCCGGGCGTTCTGTAGGGACGCGAAATTTTGCGTCCCTACAGAACGCGTCCCAACGGAATGCCGAACGATCATCGGGTCGGGCCCTATCCGGCGGGTGCCCCCTCGGACGCCGCCGCCATGCGTCGTCGGCGCCCAGGTCGGGTGACGGTCCCTGGCGCATGGTGTCCGCCGCGACCTGCGCGAATGCGGATTTTCCCGAAACTCCCGAACCTCCACTATCTTTCCATCACTTCATGTCAGATGGTTCCCATTCGCGACACGAGCCGAAGACACGGCCGGTAGCCATATTCGATTTCGACGACACCCTCGTCTTCGCCGATTCCATGCTGCATTGGCAGCGGTGGTACGCGCGGCGGCGCAAACTCTGGGCCGTGGCGTTGTGGGTCTGGTTCGCCAGCTCGATGCGCGTCCTGGGCAAACCCGCCGTCTGGATGAAACGCGCCTACATGGGCACGGCCAACCGGGAATCGCCCGATTCCCTCCAGAACCTGGTCCGCCAGTTCAGCCGTGAATTCCTTTCCCAGTGCGGCCTGGCGGAAATGCTCGATCGCGCCTGGATGCACCACGCGTTGGGCCACAAGATCGTGGTCGTCACGGCTTCGCCGTCGTTCTATCTGCAGAACCTGCAGGACCTCCTGCCCGAACACGAACTGATCGCCACGGAGCTCGAATTCCAAGGCAATCGCGTCTGGAACGTGCCACGCCTGAACGGCCGCAACGTCAAGGCATCGGAAAAGATCCAGGCCCTGGCCGATCGCGGCTACGTGTTCCCCATGCCCGGAAGTTTCGGCTACAGCGACCACCATTCCGACGCCCCTCTGTTGGAGGCGGTGGAACACGCGTTCGCCGTGCGTCCCGACGAAGAACTCGAAATCCTGGCGCGCCAGCGGGGCTGGCCCATCCTGCGGCCCGCCGAACCGTGGGACGAAGGCCACACCCGCCTGAACAAGGGACTTTGGCTGTTGTTCGGGCCGTTGGGTCCCAAGTGGCCGTTCTTGTCGCTGCCCCAAGGAAAAGCGCGACTGCGTCTCTGGAAGCGGTGGACCGCGACCTTGTTGGATGCCTGGAAGGAAGCCGCCAAGGAAAACCACCAGGGATTCGGCGAGCTTTGCCGGGAATTGGAACGGCTGTCCACCCGGCTGAAAGGCGCCGCTCCGCGGGTGGCCCGCGCCATGATGCAAAAGCCACTGGTGAACCTGGGGCATCCTTCCCAGCCGGGATTGGATCGGGTGTGGGCGACCGGACAAAGTCTGGCCTTGCCGCCCGAATCGCTCGACGCCCTGCAGCGCATGACCTACCAGGCGCCGGGATGCCAGGCCGCGCGCCTGGTGCCCGCGCCGGTCGGATCGGATGGCTTGTTCCAGGTCTACCGGATCGTGAACGCCCAGGGCGGAGACCGCGTGCTGCGGGTGCTTCTGCCGGGGGTTCGCCAGGCGGTGGAGCTGGACCTGGAAAAAGGCATGGTGCCTTCGGACACCGACGACATCATCCTGCGCCGGGTATGGGAAGGCCAATTGTCCGAGCTGCGCCGCACCTTGCCCATGGAATGCGACCTGGATCGCGAACAGAGGCTTTGCGACACCCTGCGCAAGCTCTTTTCCGACCGCGGCGAAGGCATCTGGATCCCGAGCTGCTGCAAGGTGGCCGACAGCGGCCTGGAAGGATTGGTCCTGGAATCCGCCAGCGGGTTCCCGCTCACGGCGTATTTCGCCTACCTGCGCGAAACCCGCAGGCTGCGCGACCCCCGGCAGGAGCCGCATTCCGACTACACCGCGTTCGCCTCGTTCATCGCCAACACCACCCCGCTTCCGCAGGGACGGGAATTGTCGCTGCGCATCTGGAAGCTGCTTTCCAGGACCTGGTTCCAGTCGGGGATCTGGCTCACCCTTTCGGGGGCCGAGGACGCGCGCGTGATTCCATCGCCCGATGGCTGGAAATTGTCGCTTTCCGATTTTTCCGGCGTGTCGCAGTATCCGGACTGGTGCCCCCACGCCCTGCGCGACTGGGACATGGTCTGCCCGGAGGGATCCCAGGACCTGGTGGAACTGTGCACGGCCATGGGTTGGGGAGAGCACCAGCTGGAAGCCCACAAGGGACGCCACCGCGAGCTGGTGGAAATGGTCTGGCACCCTATGCTGCGCGGCAACGACACCACCGGGTTCGCCTTCGACGACTGGCGTCTGGACGGGCGGTTGCACTCGCTCATGGGAGCGGGGCACCAGCACGACAACTGGCCGATTCCCGATCCCAGCCGACGCGTGTTCCGCACCCTCTGGTGGCTGCGCCGCAGTCTCGCCGCCATCGGCGACGCCGAATAGCCTCGGCGCGGGTTCGACGGGCCGCGATCTTCCGCGATTGGTAACTTGAGCGACCAATGACAAAGCGAATCCTTCTGGCCGCTCCGCGCGGCTTCTGCGCGGGTGTCGACCGCGCCATCGAAATCGTCGAACGGGCCCTGGCCAAGTTCGGGGCGCCCGTCTACGTGCGCCACGAGATCGTCCACAACAAGTACGTGGTGCAGGAGCTGCGCGACAAGGGCGCGGTGTTCGTGGAGGAGCTCGACGAGGTGCCTTCGGGAGCCACCGTGATCTTTTCCGCGCACGGGGTGCCGGAATCCGTCTTCGCCGACGCATCCGGACGGAATCTGACCGTCATCGACGCGGCCTGCCCGCTGGTCAAGAAGGTCCACACCTCGGTCAAGCGCCATTCCGGCCAGGGGCACCACGTGGTCCTGATCGGGCACCGCGGTCACCCCGAGGTGGTGGGCACCATGGGCCAGCTCCCCGAAGGCGAAGTGCTGGTGGTGGGCTCGGTGGACGACGTCCGCAAGCTCGACGTCCCGCCGGGGACCACCCTGGCCTACACCACGCAGACCACGTTGTCGGTGGACGAAACCAAGGACATCATCCAGGAGCTGCAGAACCGGTTCCCCGGGATCGCAGGGCCGTCCCGCGGGGATCTGTGCTACGCCACCACCAACCGCCAATCGGCGGTGCGCAACATGGCTCCCGAGGTGGATGTCCTGCTGGTGATCGGTTCGCGCTCCAGCTCCAACACCAACCGCCTGCGCGAACTGGGAGAAAAACTCGGGATCGCGAGCTACCTGATCGATTCCGCCGAAGAGGTCGACCCGGCTTGGTTCCGCGAGGCCAAGACGATCGGGATCACTTCCGGCGCGTCGGCTCCCGAGCGGCTGGTGCAGGAACTGGTGGAACACATCCAGAAGCTGCACCCCGGAACCACGGTGGAAACCTGGGACGGCGTGTCGGAAAACGTCCGATTCCCGCTTCCCAAGGAACTGGTGTAGAAGTTCTGAGTGCCTCCGGGTTCCGATTCCGGAACCGGATGCCCTCAGATGCCTCGCGCGTCCTCGTCGGACGGCTGGATCGCTCTCATGGCGATGGTGGCGTCGGCATCGTCGGGTCCCAACGATTCGCGCACGGGGAACACCTCGGTGGCGTCGTCCTGGGCCTCGGTCAACAACACATCGCCTTCGATCACCACCGATTCCTCGCTTTCCAGTCGCGAAAGGATTTCCGGGTCCGAGCCGTCGGGTTCGACCGAGCTCGCCACCACGGATCCAGCGTCCAAAGATGGCTCTTCCTGGCGGGGCTGATCGGGGTTTTCCAGCGCGGCGCCCTCCACCATGCTTTCCGGGTCCGGTTCGGCGGTGGGGACGTCGGCGGGGCCGTCCAATTCCAGTTGGGGGAGCGGTTCGCCGGTCTCCGGATCCAGACCGTCTCCGCCCCACAGCGCCTCTTCGCGGGCCAGGGCTTCCAGGCGCAGGCGTTCCTTCTGGGCCAACAGTCCCAGCACGTCGGGGTTGACCACCGGATCGGGCGTGTAGACCTGGTCCATTTCGGCAAGCTCGTCTTCGAACCGGGTGTCGGCCTTGCGGTAGACCACCATGGGCTGCCAGGTGCCCGCCTGCCGGAAACAAAGCTCCTCGGTCTTGACCAGTTCCATGATCGCCATGAAGGTGACCACGGGCAGCAGCTTGCGGCCGTCGTGGGGATATAGTTCTTCGAAGTGCGCCTTGCCGTCGCGCACCAGGTGGGCGCGGATGCGGTTCATGCGCTCTTCCAGCGGGATGTCGTCGATCTCGATCTCGTGCACGATCGAACGCGGACGCACCGACAAGACTTGTCGGAACGCCTTGAGCAGGTCGAACAGGCTCACGATGCCCGCTTCCAGGCCTTCGTCGTCCTCCACCTTCGGGCGCTCGCCCTGCGAGTCGGTCATGCCGCGCGGGAAGGTTCCCCAGACACGGGCCTCCATGCCTCGAAGGTTCTCCGCGGCCTGCTTGAACCGGCGGTATTCCAGGAGTTGCCGCACCAGTTCTTCGCGATCGAACCCGTCGAACTCTTCCGGCTCCAGCTCGCTCTGCATCTCGCGCGGCAGCAGGTCGCGGGCCTTGAGGGCCAGGAGCTTGGCGGCCATGACCAGGTATTCACCGGCCACGCCAAGGTTGTTCTCGCGCGCCTGGTCCAGGAACACCAGGTACTGGTCGGCGATCTGCGCGATCGGGATCGTCCGTGGATCCAGCTCCTGGTTGTGCACCAGGTACAGCAGAAGATCCAAAGGCCCCGAGAAGACGTCGAGGGTCACGGATGGACGAAGGTCAGCCACGCAAACCAATGTAACCTATTGCCGCGCAAGGCGTTGCGATAGATCGGCGATCAACACCTGGCATGTGACGTCGCACAGTGACGTCGTTGGTAGGGGCGATTCGCGAATCGCCCCAAACTGTGGAAACAGAGGCGACGGCACCGCTCGGCGCAGCCGCGAGAATAGAAAACGGCCTCGCACTCGGCGTCGAGTGGGGGCGTCCTCGTCAGTGAGTAGTTGCTGCGCGTTCAGTTGAAAATAACTGCGAACCGAGAGGACGCCACCACTTGGCGCAGCCGCGAGAACAATGCTTTGGTCGGGCGCCACCCCGATCACCGGGGTCGCCACCCTCCGGGCTCCCTCGATTCCTCGGTCGGTGCCGCATTTTCGGGCGATTCATGAATCGCCCCTACAACGACGGCACCAATGCCCTGCGGTCGGCTGGCGCGTGGATCACCATTGTCATCAGTGGAACGCCTCGCACTCGGCGGAGGCAATGGGCGAATCAAAAAGGCCGAACCCTTGCGGATCCGGCCTTCGATTGCCCGCTTTCGCGGTGCTTTTAGCGGAGAGAGAGAGATTCGAACTCTCGGTGGGTTTCCCCACACACGCTTTCCAGACGTGCACCTTCGACCACTCGGTCATCTCTCCAACTCAAGTTGGGTCAGCAAAGTTAACACGCCCTTTCCGGATTGGAAGGGGCGAAAAGGATCAGCTTTCCAGTTGTTCCACTTCCGACCAGGCGGCTTCCTGTTCCTTGACCAGGCGATCGCGCTCCTGCAAGGCCTGCGACGAGGCTTCGCGGTCGTCGAAGAACCCTGGGGCAGTCATCTTGGCGTCCAGCTCGGCCACCAGGGATTCGATCTTGGAAAGACGCGCTTCCAGTTCTTCCAGGCGCTTCTTCTTGCGGCGCTCTTCCTTCTGGGCGTCGCGATCGATCGGTTTGCCGGCAACGGTGGGTGCCGGAGTCGGAGCGCTCGCGGCCACAGGCGCGGGTTTGGCTTCCTTCTTGACCTGCACCGGAGCCTTCTGGGCTTCGGTCTGGCGGCGTCGCGCATCGAAATCGGCCAGGTGCGCCAATCCCGGAGCGTCGCCGTCGCCGGCGATCGCCAGGTACTCGTCGTAGGTGCCGGGCCAGTCCACCACGCGGCCTCCGCCCACGGCCAGAATCCGTCCTGCCAGCTCGCGGGTGAACAGACGGTCGTGGCTCACGAACACCAGCGTTCCGGGCCATTGCTTGAGGGCTTCGACCATGGCTTCGCGGGTGGCGAGATCCAGGTGGTTGGTCGGTTCGTCCAAAAGCAGGCAGTTGTTGGACCGCAGCAGGAGAAGCCCCAGACGCACGCGGGCCTTTTCGCCGCCCGACAGCACGCGGTACTTCTTTTCGGCGTCTTCGCCGGAAAACAACAACGACCCCAGCAACGTGCGGATCTTGGTGCGCAACGTTCCACCCGGGGCGGCGTCGTAGAGGATGTCCCCGATGGGACGGTCCAGTTCGTCTTCGGGAAGATCGTCGTACTGCGCGAACAGGCCGATTTCCGTCTTGTGCCCGATTCCCAGTTCTCCCGAGGTGGGTGGGAACTTCTGGGCGAACAGGTGCAGGAGCGTGGACTTGCCCGCGCCGTTGACGCCCACCAGCGCGACCTTCTCGCCGCGCGAGATCGACATTTCCACACCCGACAGGACCTGGTTGTCGCCGTAGGCCTTGCCCACGTTGCGCAGGATGAACGGGTAGGCGCCTCCGTCGGGCGGGGTCGGGAACCGAAGCGAGACCTTGTTGACCTCGGGAGGCAGTTCGATGCGCTCCACCTTGTCGAGTTGTTTTTGGCGGCTCATGGCCACCGAGCTCTTGGTGGACGTGGCCTTGAAGCGCGAGATGAACCGCTCGGCCTGGGCGATGTCGGCCTGTTGGCGATCGTAGGCGTTCTTGAGGGTTTCCAGCCAAAGCACCTTGTCGGCGCGGAATTTGGCGTAGGGGACCGGCCAGGAGCGCGCCTTGCCCAGTTCCAGCTCCACGATGCGGTTGGCGAGGTTGTCGACGAACGACCGGTCGTGCGTGATGAACAGCACGCTGGCCGGCATGGCCTTGATGTGGTTCTCCAGCCACATGATGGATTCGAGGTCCAGGTGGTTGGTCGGTTCGTCCAGCAAGAGCACGCTGGGGCGTCGCAGCAACACCTGGGCGAGGGCCGCTCGCATGCGCCAGCCGCCGGAAAACGACGACAGCGGCCGGTCCTGTTCTTCCTGGCTGAACCCGAGGCCCGCCAGCACCGTGCGGGCGTCGGACTCGAAGCTCCAGCCGCCGCCCACCGCCAGACGGTCGTGCAAGTGGCCGTATTCCTCGTAGTCCTCGTCGGTGGCCGAACCGTCGGTCATGCGGTGTTCGATCTCTTCGCAGCGGGTGTGGGCGCGTTGCAGTTCTTCGAACGCCCTGCAGGCGTATTCGAACACGGAAATGCCGGATTCCGAGGTGTCTTCGGCGGCTTCCTGGGCCAGGTAGCCGACGACCTCGCCGCGACCCAGGGCCACTTCGCCCGCATCGGGCTTCTGCATTCCGGAAATGACCTTGAGCAAGGTCGATTTGCCGGCGCCGTTGATCCCGAACAGGGCCACGCGTTCATTGTCTTCCACGCGCAGCGACACGTCGGAAAAGATGTCGCGTCCGCCAAAGGACAATCTGAGGTTGGATAGGTCGATCATTGGGGTGGGAAAGGTAACCCCGGGTTCAGGGGTTCGAAGATCGAGACACCATTGTGGAGTCCGATCATTCCTTCGATTTCAGTTCGGCGAGAGCCTCGTCGAAGGCCGAAGCCGGGAACGCTCCGTGGAACGAACGCGCGACGTCGCCATGCGCGTCCAGCAGGAACGAATGCGGCAGGGCTTGCAGCCCCAGGCTGTCGAACAGCGGGAGCGCGCCGGTGCCCACGGGGTAGGGGATGGAATGCTTGGAAACCATGAGCGGGACCGCGGCCGGGGATTCGTCGATGGACAACCCGACGATCTTGAGTCCGTCGGCGCCGTGGCGAGCCAGGAGTTCGCGCAGTTCTTCCACTTCGTCCAGGCAGTAGCCGCACCAGGTGGCCCAGAACACCACGAGCGAGGGCGAACCTTCGAGGTGTTCCCGCTTCACGGAGTCGGTGCCGCCGGGTTGCGGGAACGAAAAGGCGGGGAACGGCTTGCCCACCATGTCCTGCGAGGCGTCGCGCTCGCAGCCAACCAGAAACGTCGCGAACAGAAAAATCGAAAGATGCCGGAATCTGCGAAGCATGGGTGCAAGGTACACGGCGAGATGCGGGATTTCGATGTAACTTCGAGAGGTTCCCAGTTTTGGTGGAGGGTCGCATGCGTTTGAGCCAGTTGATCGTTCCGGCGTTTCTAGCCGTGGTGGCCCATGCCCAGGTCAAGATCGAACCCCCTTCCCCGTACATGTCTTCGCCGCCGCCGGCGGAAGCCGACACGACGGTGATCGATCCGGGACGCAAACCCAATTGCGAAACCCAGCCCGGCCTTGCCGAAGCCTGGTACGCCGATTGGAACCTTTCCACCGATCGTCCCAGCGCCGCTCCTTTGCAGATTTCGGCTCCGCGCCGCAACATGCACACGTTCCGCGTCGCCTTCGACGACAACGGCTGGCCCACCGAGGTCGCCTACTACGACGCCAAGGGCAAGGTTCGCTGGACCAAGTTGTTCAAGTACCCCGCTCGGATCCCCGCAGGTCCCGGAGGCGTCCCCTACAGCGGAACCTGGATCGGATCCAACGGCAAGGCCATCCAGATGGACAAGGTGGCGGCCGCCTACAAGCAGGAAAAATGGGAAGTCGCCATGAAGAAATACCGGGTTGGCGACGCCCTGGGCGAACCGCTCATCATCGAGGTGACTTCCGTGGGGACCACGTTTTCGGCCAAGGCCGAAACCTGGGTCTACCTGATCGACGGCCGCGAAGTTCGGTTCCCCTTCGACAAGGACAACCGGCTCGTCTCGTTGCCGGTGATGGGTGCCGAGCCCCCTCCTCCGCCGGTGCTGGCGGCACCCGAACCTCCCAAGGCGGAGCCCGCGAAGCTGGATAAGCCCAGCAAGAAGGGCAAAGCCAAGGGCAAGGAGGCCAAGTCCAAGGTGGATTCGGCCAAAGCCGACCAGCCGAAGGTCGACAGCGCGGCCAAGGTCGCGTCGCCTTCCGACACGGCAATCGCCAAGGAGCCAGCCAAGCCCGACACGGCCAAACCCGCGCTGGATTCGAGCAAGGTCAAGCCGCAAATCGATTCCGCGGCGGCCAAGCCCGCGGTCCAGGGTTCCACGAAGGCCAAGGCGGCGCCCGCAAAGCCGGCCAAACCCTCCAAGCCGGCGCCACGCTACCGTTCCAAGGCCAAGATGGTCGAATAAGTCCGTCGTTTCGCGCCTGGTGCCCTTCGACTCAGGACAGGAACGGAGGGCCGCGTTGGCGGGTGTTGGCATGCACCGTAGGGGCGATTCACGAATCGCCCTCTCGCGAAGACGCCAACACCGACCGAGGCCGCGAAGGAGCCCGGAGGAGGCCGGCCCGTCCGATTCCATGATTCGGACGGGCGGCGCCCGTCAGCCCTTGTAGAAGGCCTCGACCTGCTCGACGATTTCCGTCGCCTTGACCAGGCGCATTTCGCTTCCGGCCTTGCGTTCCTTCCACTCGAAGGCGCCCTGCTCGCGGGACTTGCCGCCCAGCGCCAGACGCACGGGAATGCCCCAGAGGTCGGCGTCCTTGAACTTCACGCCGGGGCGCTCGTCGCGGTCGTCCAACAGCACCTCGAATCCGGCGGCCTCCAGTTCCTTGGCGAGCTTCACGCAGTCGTCCAGGAGTTCGCCTTGGCCCAGCGCAACCAGGTGCACGTGGTACGGGGTCACTTCCTTGGGCCAGACGATGCCGTTGTCGTCGTGCGAATCTTCCACCACGCTCGCGAGCAGGCGGCCCACCCCGATGCCGTAGCAGCCCATGACGGCGGGGCGCGTCGTTTTGTCTTCGGCCTGGAAGGTGCAACCAAGAGCTTCGCTGAACTTGGTGCCCAGCTTGAAGATGTTGCCGATCTCGATGCCGCGCACGGCCTTCAGACGATGGACACCGTTGATCTCCAGGTGGCCTTCGGCGGCCTGTGCCACGTCCACCGGCTCGGAGAAGGGACCGGCGACGGTGAAGTCGCGGCCGTAGTTCACGTTCTTGACGTGGAACCCGGCTTCGTTGGCTCCGGCCACCAGGTTGGCGCTGACGGGAACCGACAAGTCGACCAGCAGGATGCCGCCCTTCATCCCGATCGGCGAGGCGTAGCCCGGGACCAGACCCGCGGCGCGGATCATGTCGTCGGTGGCGGCGAAGACCACCCGCGCCTTGAGGGCGTTCTTGACCTTGGTCTCGGAGACGTCCAGATCGCCCCGGATGGCCACCGCGACGAATTCCGTCTTGTCGCCGATCTCGGCGCCGTACATGACCATCTTGAGGGTGTTCCTGGCTTCCACGCCCAGCAGTTTGGCGACGTCGTCGATGGACGACTTGCCCGGGGTCGCCACGCGCTCCATGGGGAGTTCCTCGCCGGGGATCCCTTCGCGGGCGAACACGGCGATTTCCGCGTTGGCGCTGTAGCCGGTCTCGGGGCACAGGATCAGGCTGTCTTCGCCCATGGGGGACTGCAGCATGAATTCGTGGGCGACCTTGCCGCCCATGATGCCGGTGTCGGACTGCACGATCACGGGCTCGATCCCGCAGCGGCGGAAGATCCGCACGTAGGCGTCGTAGGCGCGCTGGTAGTATTCGTCCAGGCACTCCTGGTCCTTGTGGAACGAATACGCGTCCTTCATGGTGAATTCGCGCACGCGGATCAGGCCGCCGCGGGCGCGGGGCTCGTCGCGGAACTTGAGCTGGAACTGCCACAGCATGAACGGAAGCTGGCGGTGGCTGGAAAGTTCTTCCGACGCGACCTGCGTGACGGCTTCCTCGTGGGTCATGGCCAACACCATGGGGTGCTGTCCGCGGTCCTTGAACCGCACCAGTTCGGAGCCGATCAGGTTGTAGCGCCCCGACTTCTCCCACAGCTCGGCGGGTTGCACCAGCGGGAGCGACAATTCCTGTCCGTCGATGGCTTCCATTTCCTGTCGGATGACGGCTTCGATGCGCTTGAGCGCCTTGTGGCCCATGGGCTGCACGGCGTACAGGCCCGTGGCCAGGCGGCGGATCAGGCCGGCGCGGGCGAGCCACACGTGGCAGGCCATCTCGGCGTCGGAAGGGGCTTCGCGGAGGGTGCGACCGAACATCTTGGATACGAGTTGCATAGGGACGGAAATGTACCCACTGAACCGGACGATGCGCGTTCCCAAGGCCGCATCGGTCCCGGAGATGGCGGGTGTTGGCTTACCTTTGCCGATCCACGAACCCGATGGGATTTGCCAGCGCCATGAAGACATCGATCGTCCGCATCTCCACGTTCGCCACGCTCCTCGCTTCCGCCGCCGCGCTGGCGGGAAGGGGCGGCCAGTTCCTGCCCATCCCCGTCGCCTTCAGTTCTCCCGAGACGGGAATCGGGGGTGGCGTCAAGCTGAGGTGGCTCGATCCGCTCGACAAGCCGGGCATGGTCGATCTCATGGCCTACATCACCCAGAAGGCCCAGACCCACGCCGAAGCCGAGGTCCTGCGGGATTCCATCCACGGCGCGTGGCGCCTGAACGGCTACCTGGAAACCGGCAAGTTCCCCGGGCGATGGTTCGGGACCGGCAATCCGCTGCGTGACGAACTGGCCGGCGTGTACACGCCCATCTACTACGGAGGCTGGATCGGCGCGGGGCGGTGGTTCCCCGACGGTTGGCTGGTGGGCGCCAAGGCGACGCTGGAACATTGGGACATCAGCAACGACCGCCAAGGGATCTACGCGACCGGGGCTCGCTTCACCGGAGACGAGGGTGGCCTGGAGGCGAACCTGGGCCTGGAGGTGACCCACGAGGGGCGCGATCTTCCCGAAAACCCCAGGGCGGGCGAGTACCTCAAGATGTCGCTCCAGACTTCGGTGCCCGGCACGGACTTCGATTGGCAGAATTTGACCGTCGACGCTTCCTACACGATGTCCTTCGGGGATTTCACTTCCGTCGTGCGCGCCCACCACGAAGAGGCCTGGGGGAGCATCCCCTTCTGGCGCACCCCGTACATGGGCTGGCGCAAGTCGCTGCGCGGCCTGCCCGACAAGCGACTGCGCGGGAACGCAGCCCAATGCGCCGGCGCCGAGGTCCGTTGGAACGGCCCCAAGGTGTGGGTGGCCCAGGCCCAGCCCGCCGTTTTCGCGGAACTTGGCCGCGCCGAAGGACATCGCGCCGTGTGGACCGCCGACGCCAACTGGGCCGCGGGTGCCGGCGTGCGCGCGGTGCTGGCCGAAGGCAAGGCGGTGTTGCGCGTGGATTATGGATGGTCGGAAGTGGGCTCCGGACTCTACGTCGACTTCGGCCAAGCCTTCTGAAAAGCCAGTCATTGGCGGCGCATACTCGCGATCCTCACCACTCGCCGTCCCGACGCGGACGCCTTCGGGTTCGGATCCCTTCGTCTGCATCCACCACTGACCGGATTTTGTCACAGCGGCGGCGCATTGGCGGCCTTCGGGCGCCTCGCGGTGGGGTATTCAGGGGCGCTTGGTCGACGTTCCAGGGCTCCCATTCCGGTTTCGGAATGGGAGGGTGTTGGATCGACGCCTCCCGCGTGGCCCTTCCTCGACGCTTCGTCTGGCTCCGCCTCGCTCGGACCTAAACCGGCGGCGCATTCTCGCCATCCTCACCACTCGCCGTCCCAGGGTTCCCACCGATTTCCATGGAATCGGTGGGAGAGTATGGAACGACGGCTTCGGGATTGGCACCCGGAGGGTGCCCCACCAAGCTGAAGGAAACGCGCAGTGGTCAGATGACTTCGTCTGCATCCACCACTGACCGGATTCTGTCATAGCGGCGGCGCATTGGCGGCCTTCGGGCGCCTCGCGGTGGGGTATTCAGGGACGCTTCGTCTGGCTCCGCTTCGCTCGGACCCGATCGGGTGGTGATCGCAGGGCTGCGGTCCTGGATCAGAGGCCGAAGACGGATTTCGGGTCCAGCGCGAAGAATTCTTCGAAGGGGATGCCTCCGGTTCCGATCGTCCAGAGCTTCGCTTCGGGCCAGCGCTTGCCGAATTCACGCAGGCCGGCGGGGTTTTCAGGCTTTCCGCTCTTGATTTCCAGAGCCCACAAGCCTTTTGGAGTGCGGATCACAAGGTCCACCTCCCAATGCTTGTCGCGCCACCAGCGCAGTTCGGCGCCGGTTCCATCCAGTTCCTGGACCAGGTGTGCCAGGACCGCGTTTTCCACCATGCGTCCGCGCCAGGTGCGGTCCGTTCCGAGGTCTTGACGGACCTTGCCCGACAAGGCGGAGGCCAAGGCGTTGTTCCGGACCACGAGCTTGGGGCTCGACCCTCGACGGCTCTGCAGACCCGGCCGCCAAGCCTCCAGGCCGGTGACCAGGAACGCGTTTTCCAGTAGATCAAGGTAATGCGCGAGCGTCACGGTGTTGCCTGCGTCCTGCAGACTTCCGAGCATCTTGGTGTACGAGATGGCCTCGGCGGGGTGGAGGCAGGCCAGTCCGAACAGGTTGCGCAGCAGCGTGGGCTTGCGGATGGGCTGCATCTGCAGCACGTCGCGGGCGAGGGCTGTTTCCACTAGGGAATCCCGGATATGACCTCGCCACAACTCCGGGCGGTGGCGCAGCCGCACCGCTCCGGGGTAACCTCCGTAATAGAACCAATCCTCCAGATCCATCCCGAACGCATCCTTCATTTCCGACGGGTTCCAGTGACCGAATCGATGCAGGAGGAACCGTCCCGCCAGCGATTCGCTCAAACCGTGCTGCACCATCAGGGCGGAGGATCCCAAGACCAGGACCTTGAGACCGGGCGGACGGTCGCGGTCCCAAAGCGCCTTCAGGGTTTCGCTCCAGCCCGACACTTTCTGGATTTCGTCCAGGATCAGCAAGGCCGACTCCCCACGTGCGGCCTCGACCGCGCGTTCCCAATGGAGCTGGATCCAATCAGGTCCCAAGGCGACCGGCGAATCGCCGCTTTCCATCACGAAGGGAACCTTCAGGCTCGCTGCGATCTGCCGTGCGGCGGTGCTCTTCCCGACCTGCCGAGGCCCGATCAACACATGGATGTACGGAAGATCCTCGTCCAGCAGTTCCAGGATGTGACGTGTGCGGAGTCGCAGGTAATCTTGAGGAAGTGTCGTGCGCATCGGAGTCCTCGCCTAGCTCTTGATTATACTCATCTACTGAGTAAAAGTACTCATCTATTGAGTAAAATTCAAAAATGGGGTGTGTCCACGGGATTTGGCCGAGGCTCTGCCGAAGTCGAAGGCCGGTGGCGATGCTTGCGGACCCGAATGGATCATTCCTGTCATCGCGCAAACAAAAAGGCCCCCTCTCTTGCGAGAGGAGGCCTGAGGAGCGTGGCTCCTTGTCGAACTTAGATGCCGCCCGGGATCAGGGCGTTGTACTGCTCGAGCGTGCCGTTGTCCATGCAGCACTCGATGATCTTCTTGCCCAGCGGATCGAGCTCGGGAACGTTGAACTGCGGCAGCTCCTTGCGGAAGAAGTTGAGCAGGATCTCGGCGCCCTTGTCGTAGGTCTCTTCGCCGACTTCGGGCTGGGTCTCGGGCTGGAGGAACCAGCGCGGGATCATGGTGCCTTCGATCTGCATGTGCCAGGGAGCGTAACCCAGCAGCGGGCAGCGAGCGGCCACCAGCTGGTCGGGACGGAAACGCGCTCCGCCGCGGCGAGCCAGGTATTCGCGCGTGAGCCAAGAGCTCATGAACGAGATCTTCCAGGCGCCGATGTGCTGGTTGGGAATCAGAACGTTGCGCGTGTCGGGCGTGCTGCGGATCTGCTCCAACAGCAAGTTGGCCTGATCCACGCGGCGACCGGTGCAGAATGGCCAGTAGGAGCCTACGCCTTCCGAACCCATGCCGCCGGTGACGTCGACGATGGACGGATTGGCGTGACCGCGAGGGGCCACCAAGCGCCAGAGCCAAGCCAGGGAGGGCGGGATCACATGGAACAAGCCCATGATGCCATAGCTGGGAGCCTGCTTGTGCGTGGGAGGGCAACGAACGCCGAAGGAACGGACGTTGACTTCCACCGGACCGGTGTGGATGCCGTGGATGAGCTCACGCGGGATGATGACGCGAGGATTCGGGCAAGGCTTGCCCGGCGCGTCTTCCGTGTGTTCCCAGACCAGCGCCATGCCCCCCGGAGCCACGAAGTGGTTCAAGTACAGAAGCGGGATCTTGGAATTCAGGCACATTTCTTCCAGATGGGGATCTGTGCCGTAGTTCGTGATCATGTCGGTGCGCACGAACCAACCTGCTTCGGCGTCGGCCACGTGCAACCGGGTCTTGCCCGTGTTGTACTTGGGGTGCGCAACGCCCATGTCGTCCATGGAGGGGTACAGCTTGCAAGCGGTGGGCAGCGTCACGTAGCGCTTTTCGCCGGTCTGCACATGCACACCCAGCAACAGGCGGCCGTCGGACTGGCGATGGATGTTTTCCAGCATTTCGGACTTGCCGCCGCCGGATGCGCCTTCGTGCATGAACGACACGATGTTGTCGTAGGGGGTTTCGACCATCACCGCCGAGCAGTGGTTGGTGACCCAGCTTTCCTTCTCGCCCTTGTCGATCAGGGTGGAGTAGATGCCCTTCTTGGCGGACGGACCGGGATACAAGTTGTAGGAGAAGATCTCCTGGTATTCGGTCTGGCGATTGTGCACCACCACCTGCTTGTTGGCGAAGTGGGTGTGGCGGAACGGAGGAGCGACAAACACGATCGCGCCAGTGATCTTGAAGTCGTCGGGAATCTGGTTTCCGGGGATGAAGCCCTGCAAGTCGGCCAACATGCCCGCGAAAAATCCTGCGTTGCGGGGGCAGATCAGGAGCGATCCGTAACCAAGTTCGTCGGGGCCGGAGTAGAAGGGCAATACGATGAGTTCGCGCTGGGCGAGCCAATCGAAGGTCTCTTTGCGGGTTTCGTCGAAGGACTTCCCGAATCGCTCCTGGTAGGTGGGCTTGTCGGTGGGCTGGGTGTCGGCGATCACCATCGCGTTGGGATCGCGTCGACGCATGCTCAGGTCGGGGAAATTCACAGACACGCCATTGAGGGCCTTCACCACGTTGGCTTCGATCACGCGGCCCTTGCCGGGGATTTCGTAGGCCACGGTGTAGGTGCCCAGATCGTCGCGGTTGCCAACGGTCCAATCGGTGGAACCGATTTCGCGGCCGAGCGCCCAGTCGAGAAGATCCTCGCGTTTATCGGCAACATGGATGCCCCGTGCGCGACCCAGGAGGTCGGCGACATCCTGAGGTAATTTCAACGAACGCCAGTTCTCGCGAAAATTGATCACACCCATTGCCTGCTAGCTCCTTCTGGCTGAACAAGATTAAGGACCGGAGTGTCCAAAATAGACACGCCACCCCCTATCGCACAGGGCGTTTTCGGTACCGCCAAAAGGATTTCTACTGTGGAATCCAAGCGTGGAAACTGCAACCCTTTTTGTCCTTTTATCCAGTCTGGCAGGCTCCGATGTTCCGGTCGGGGCTTCCATCGCCCAAGAACTCACCGACATCCATCGCGGCATGAGTCCGCGGTCCATCGGATATCTGGATGCGGGACAGATCCAGAATCTGCGCGCGGTCGATCGCGAGCCCCACCAGGCCTACGGGACTCTGCACGGATTCAGGGAGGTGCGTCGCGTCACCGGGATCGTGATGGGCCCCGATTCCGCTACGGTGTTCCGCTACGGTTTGATGGGCAGCTGGCAGTCGGGTGGCTGGACCAAGGACCTGTACCTGGCGTCGGCGCCGTCGCTGAACCAATCCCGGACGCGATGGGCGGCGGGGCTTGCGGCGCGGCATCTGGAACAGGACTGGTTCGCGGCGGCGGGATGGTTCCATGTCGATCCCGAATCCTGGAAGGACGACCGAGGCTACCGCACCGAGGATCCCGACAACGCACTTTGGGCGCAGGGCCGGTTCCGTCGCTTCGGAATGATCGCCGCCACCGGCACCGACGGACCCAGGTTCGCCCGGATCGGGTATCTGCCGGATCCGGAACCCTTCGGGAAGTACGCCAAAAAATGGTTCCTGCCGCAGCTGGAAGCCGCCTTGAACTGGAGCGAAGCCGACTGGAACCCTTGGAGCGACCAGGCCGCCTTCGGTGCCGAGGTGCGGGCGGGGCTTCTGGCGGAACGGCTTTCGGGGCGTCTGGAGGCGGGGATGGACGGATTCCGTCTGATCCAGCTGCAGTCCAACCTGGATCCCGAAGGCAACGTGGGAGTGGATCTTTCCTGGGCCCGCGCCCGGGGCGGGAACGGGCCTGGAATCCGGTTGAGGGTCCCGTTCCTCACCTTCTCCATGAACGATCCCGACGACATCGCCGCCTTCGGCGTGTCGGGCCGAGGGATCGTCTGGTCCTTGCGCATCGTGATGACCTGGGAAAAGAGCCAGGGTTGGTATCGACCGGGCCGGCGACTTTCTTCCGGAGGTGGATCATGATCCGCGGTTTTTTTGCGATGGGGATCGCCATCGCGGCGCTTTCGGGGTGCCTCGTGGATCTCTACGGGGGCGATCCACGTCTCCAGCTCAAGAATACCAGCGCCTTCCCGGTCAAGACCGTCGGCGTCGGCGATCCCGACAACCCGACCTGGACGCACGATCTGGAGCCCGTTCTCAAAACCGGCAAGACGTCCGAGGTGATCGATCTGCCGGTCGCAGGCGACTTGAATCTGTGGATTCTGGTTTCCGATACCGCAGCCGGTTTGGATACGGTCCTGCTCCGTCCTCAACGGTTCGATCTTGGGGGATTCCGTCTGCTGGAAGTGAAAGGGCAGGATCGCTCCGAGTTATCCACCACCCCCTGACGCTACTCCCCGCTCTTTCCACACAGTTATCCACATTCTGTGGGTTTCGTGTGTGATTTTGTCCCCACCTCGTTGATGTGGAGGCAAATGTGTTGCCCTCTCCGTGCACCGTTTAGTGGCGATTCATGAATCGCCACTACGGCTTTGCCGAATCGACCTTGACGGAATCTGTTGAAACGGTCCTGGGCGCGGATGCCGCGGGCTGGCCCGCCTTGTACAGCCGTTCGAACTCGGCCAACGCGCGCTTTTCGCCCGACGTGTAGGTGGCCTTGACCATGGGCGGCTTGCCCAGCGCGTAGGCCTGGCTGGCCTGCATCACGTCGTCCAGGATTTCCTGGATCTTGCCGATGGCCACCGACTTGAACATGCCCATGTTCATGATCGTGTTCACGAACGCGTTGGCGGGGAACATGGTGAAGCGAAGACTGTAGCAGGTGTTGGGCGACCCCGGACCGGCCGGCCAGGCGCGGAACTCGATCACCACGTTGCCCACCAAACGCCACTTGAGGATGGAGACTCGCCCCTGTCCCCAGTACACCCGTTCGCGGTGGTCTTCCCTAATCCACAATTGCCGGGCCTGGCCCGACAGATTCCGGCCGTTGCTGCCCTTGAACGCGAGGCTGTCGCGCACGTTGGGGTATTCGGCGGTGTACTTGGTCCCGCGATAGCTGTTGATCAGCTTGGCCGCCACCGGGATGTTGGCCATCAGGTGGTCCAGCGCCGCCAACGGCACCGGCACGGTGTCGGCCACCACGTACATGACGTGGTACTTGGAGCCCATGTAGCGGTACATGTCGACCGCTTCGGGCGAAGTGGGATGGATCCCCCTCCGGGCGAATCCGCGCACCCAGCCACAGTAGTTCTGGTCCAGTTCCACGCCCTTCACCGGAGCCGACGTGGCCTCGGTGCACGAGGCCGTCTTGTCCTGGAGCTTGCAGGTACGCACCAGGTTGCAGTAGGCTCGTTGCGGCGTGGGCTGGTCGGGATCCATCTTGGCCGACGCGCCCTGGGCGAACAGGACCAGCGCCAGCGCCAGATTCCGTGGGACGGATCTCACCCCGTTCAGCCCACGTAGCGACGCACGACCAATGTCGCGTTGTGCCCGCCGAAGCCGAAGGAGTTGGACAGGAACGCGTCGACCTTGGCTTCGCGCGCGGTGTTGGGCACGTAGTCCAGGTCGCAATCGGGGTCGCGCTCGAACTGGTTGATCGTGGGATGCACGATGCCCTTGTGGATGGCCATCAGCGCGGCGATCAGTTCCAGCGAACCCGCGGCGCCCAGCAGGTGCCCGGCCAGCGACTTGGTGGAATGCACCATGATCTTGCTCGCGTGGTCGCCAAAACAGCGCTTGATCGCGCCGGTCTCGCCCTTGTCGCCCAGCGGGGTGGACGTGCCGTGCGCGTTCACCAGCTGCACGTCGGAAGGATTCATGCAGGCCTTTTCCAGGGCCATCTTCATGGCGCGGTAGCCGCCTTCGCCTTCCGGATGCGGAGCGGTGAGGTGGTAGGCGTCGGCCGACTGGCCGAATCCCGCCAGTTCGCCGTAGATCTTCGCGCCGCGGGCCTTGGCGTGCTCCAGTTCTTCCAGCACGACCACGGCGGCGCCTTCGCCCATCACGAACCCGTCGCGACCGAGATCGAACGGACGGCTGGCGGTCTCGTCGTTGCGCGTGCTCATGGCCTTCATGTTGCAGAATCCGGCAAAGGTCAGCTCGGCGATGGCGGCTTCGGCTCCACCGGCGATCATGAGGTCGGCGTCGCCGCGCTTGATGATTTCGGCGGCCTCGCCGATGCTGTGGTTGGCGGTGGCGCAGGCGGTCACGATCGCCAGGTTGGGCCCCTTGAGGCCGTATTCGATGCTGAAATACCCCGACAGCATGTTCGGGATGATCGCCGGGATCAGGAACGGTGTCACGCGCTTGCAGCCGCGGGCATCCAGGATGCGCTGCTGTTCGGTGATGGTGGCCATGGCCCCGATCCCGGTGCCCAGGATGGCGCCAAAGCGTTCGGCAACCTTCTCGACATCCACGCCGCAATCGGCCAGGGCCTTGGCGGCGGCATGGTGGCCCAGGATCTGGTAGCGATCCAGGCGGCTGGCCATCTTGGAATCCTTGAAGCTGCTCAGGTCGTCGAATCCCTTGACCTCGCCGGCCACCTTGGTGGGGTAGGTGGACGCATCGAACCGCGTGACCGCGCCGACGCCGTTGACGCCCTTGGCAAGCGCATCCCAAGTGGATTCCACGTCGTGGCCGAGAGGATTGACCGTTCCGAGTCCGGTGATGACGATGCGACGCATGTCCATTCCTTTGGTAGGATACAAGGATCGAAGTTCGACGGGAACGCCGGACGGGCCGTCCGGATTCCCAGGAAGCGGGCAAAGGTAGGAAGAGCGTTCCCGAAGAAGCGGGGCTATCGCGGTTTGCCCAGGAACACGCGGGTGGCGCCGGAATTGTCGGGTTCGTGGCTGTTCACCAGGGGATGGCGGTCCAGTACCCGCTTGACCACGCCCGCGAGTGTTTTCGCGCCGTGCAGCACCAGCAGGGTCTGCTTCTTGGCCATGAACGAGCGGTGCAGGAAATCGTCCAGGGCGTCTTCGGATTCGGCCACCGTGAGCAGATGCAGGTCCAGGGTGGCCTGGGGTTTGAACCAGGATGCCCCTCCGCGGTGGCTGGTCGGAGGTTTTTTCACGGGTTGGCCTCCCGCAAGGTGGTGACGATTTCCGACGCGATCTCCGCCACGGGTCGGTCGGCGAGAACCCAGGTCGGGTGCAGCTTGTTGCGCAGCCAGGTTTCCTGGCGCTTGGCGTACTGGCGCGTGGCATCCACGATTCGCTGGCGCGTCGGCGCCGGTACGTGGTCCAGGTGCGCGACTTCGCGCAGTTCGGGATACCCGATGCATTTCCAGCAGGGGGCGTCCAACGGCAATGTTTCCAGGGCTCGGATTTCCTGGATCCACCCATTTTGCAACATCTTGTCCAGTCGGGATTCCAGTCGCCGCTGCAAGGCCGCGCGATCCAGTGCCAGCGCGAAGATCTTCGCCAGGGGAGCCAGGGGAGCATGTCCTTTGGCGGTGGCGCCACGCGACAGCAGCAGGGCCTTTTCCAGCGCGCGCAACAGGCGCACCGGATTCTGCCAGGCGTCGTGCGGAGGAGTGGGGTCCAGCGCGACAAGTTCCTTCCAGAGAGGTTCGCGTCCTTCCTGCTCCCAGCGGGATTGCAGCCGGGCGCGCAGTTCGGGGTCCGGTGCGGGCACCGGGTCCAGCCCCTTGGCCAGCCCCAACAGGTATTGACCGGTGCCGCCCACGGCCAGCAGGTCGGGTCCGGGCGTGGCCAAGATCGATTCGACCCGTTCCAGCCACGCCGCCACGGAATCGGGGGCGTCGGGGGCCAGACACCCCACCAGATGGTGGCGGATTCGGCGCTGCTCCTCGCTGGTGGGGGCGGCGGTGCCGATGGCCAATCCTTGCCGGGATTGGCCCGAATCGCAGGAAAGGATCTCCAGCCCAAGCGCCGAGGCGACCTCCAGGGCGACCGCGGTTTTGCCGCTGCCGGTGGGTCCACCCAACATTCCCACGATCTGACGCCCGCGATTCTCTACATTGCCGGTCCCCATGACACCAAAGATGCGCCTGATCTACGGATTTTATCTGGCTGTCGGACTCGCCGTCGCGGGATTCCTGGGCTGGAGGGCCGTGGTGTTCTTTCCCGAGGCCTGGAAGGTGTTCGGGGAACGCGACCAGAAGGCCTTCCGGTCGGTGCGCATCGACAGCACGGTGTTCGAGAACGAACCCGCCGCGGGCGCCGACACCACGCGGCTTTCGCAGGACACGGGGCTTGTCGGGTTGTTCTCGCGCCTGGCCGTTCCGCTGGGCATCGCCAAGCGCAAGACTTCCGTCACGGCCACCGAAATCGGTCCGGTGCCGCTCTACACGGTTGACTTCGCCAAAGGGGTGCCGCTTCCCCAGCGCGTGCAGATCTTGTCCGATTCGTTCGCCGCCCACGGGTTTCGGTTGGACGAATCGTCCGAGCGCCCCAGGGCCAAGTTCCCCTGGGCGGCGCGCCTGACGCGCAACGACAGCGTGGTGGCCCTGGTGAGAGGGCGGTCGTTCGCGCCCGCTGTGGCGGGCACGTTCCAGCTCCACGTGGGATTCTGGTCCGACAGCCTCACCGTTGCCGAGCTCGCCGCTCTGGAGAACCTGCCCGCGGGCACGTTCGTGGCCATCAAGCCCGATGCGTTCGCTGCCACCCAGTTGTCGGCGATCTCGCGGCGTTCCAAGCTGGTCCTTGCGGTGGCGCTCAAGGTGGAATCTTCGCTGTACCCGGTGAGCCTGCAGGAAAGGACCCGGATCCTGCTCCACCACGACATGCGCGACCTGGAAGGCCGCGTGCTGGCCAACGATTCGGTCGAGGCCCTGGCCAAGGGAGTGGTCGTGCTCGACGGCGACCGCGGCGCCCGCGATCCGGGACTGGCCGGGCGGATCGCCGAGTTCCTGCGCGACAGATCCTGGTGGATGATGGACGCCACCCGCACCAGCGCTTCGCGCCTGGAGGAATCGGCGGTCGAACAGGGCGTGGGGATCCTGGTTTCGGCGCGCAAGACGGATTCCGACCCGATGTCCGCCCTGGAGGCCGCCGCCAAGCAGGCGGAATCCGACGGCGAAGCCGCTGTGCTCATGAAACTGGACACCGCCTCGGTCGCGAAGTTCGTGGCCTTCGTACCTTTGGTCGCGGAGCGTGGCGTGTCGATCGCGCCGTGGCCCGTACTTCACCGCCGTCCGACTGGAGACTGAAATGGTCAAGCTGGGAGTGAACATCGATCACGTCGCCACCGTCCGCGAAGCCCGAAAGGAGCGCAACCCCGACCCCGTCGCGGCCGCCATCCTCGCCGAGCTCGCCGGGGCGCACGGGATCACCTGCCACCTCCGCGAAGACCTGCGCCACATCCAGGAACGCGACGTGCGCCTGTTGCGCCAGACCGTGACCACGCACCTGAACCTGGAAATGGCTCCCACCGCCGCCATGGTGCAGTTCGCGCTGGAACTGCAGCCCGACATGGTGACCCTGGTTCCCGAGCGTCGTCAGGAATTGACCACCGAAGGCGGACTGGACGTCGCGGGCCACGAACGCGAACTCCAGCAGATCGTGCAGAACCTGCGCGCCCAGCGGATCCAGGTGAGCCTGTTCATCGATCCCGAAGCCCGCCAGGTGAAGTCGGCCCAGAAGACCGGCGCCGAACTGGTGGAACTCCACACCGGCAATTTCGCCCGCGCCTACCACTACGAATCGGGCGACCAGAGCTGGCTCGCGGAACGCTCGCGCCTGGTGGACGCCGCCACCCTGGGCCACCGCGTGGGCCTGCGCGTGAACGCCGGCCACGGCCTGGACTACCAGAACGTCGCGCTGGTGTCCAACATCCCGCACATGGAAGAACTGAACATCGGGCACAGCATCATCTCTCGCGCGATCATGGTCGGTCTGGACAAGGCCGTGCGCGAAATGCTGGAACAGATCCGCCTGGGCGAAAGCGAACTGCCGAGGAAGTGACCGCCCTGCGCGCCGCGGTTCGACTCCGCTCACCGAACGGCGCGGATGCCATGATGCGCCAGCCGACCGCAGGGCCGTAGGGGCGAGGCATGCCTCGCCCGAGCCGATCAGGCGAGCCCGCAGGGTGGCGACCCCGCCCCGGGGTGGCGCCCGACCTCAGATCAACAGCAGCAGGCCCGCGACCACGCCCACCAGGGCGACGGCCTTCTTGCGACGGTTCTTGTCGCGGAAGGCGATGCTCCCGATCGCGAAGCTGACCACCACGTTGGTGCGACGCACGGAAGACACCACCGAGATCAACGCGGCGGGATCGGAGAGTCCCCTGAAATAGGCGAAGTCGGCCGCGATCAGGAGCGGTCCCACCGCGAGCATGCTCCAGCGGAACCGGAAGGATTGCCCGCGGTCGGAGCGGCCGAACACGGCCCACATCCCGCCCTGCAACACCATGTTGTAGACGGCGAACCACACCTGCATGGCCCAAGGGTCCAGCTTGTGCATCTGCAGCAGGTTCTTGTCCCACAGCGAGCTGGCCGAACCGACCATGGTGGCCGCCAGAAGCACCCAGATCCACTTGTTGCGCGAAAAATGGATGCCTTCCTTGCGACCCAGGACGGAAAACGCCCAGTAGCTGGCCAGGATCAGTCCGATGCCGGTCCATTGGCGGCCGGTGGGCATTTCGCCGAAGATGCTCACGGCTCCCAGCAGCGCGAACAGCGGGGCCGTGGCGCGCACCGGGCCCGCGATGCTGATGGGCAGGTGCTTGAGCGCCAAAAAGGACAGCGTCCAGGAAAGGGTGACGATTCCCGTCTTGGCCAGCACGAGCAGATGTCCGCCCGTTCCGAGGTCGGGCACCGCCACGCCCAGGTCTTGCGCCAAGGCGGGGGAGATCCAGGTGAGGACGAGTCCCGGCAGCACGATCGCCGCGCCGGATGCCGAACACACGAACAGCGTCCCGAACAGCGCGTTGTTGTCGACCGAGGCTTTCTTGGCGACGTCGTAGAAGCCCAGCAGGAGCGCCGAAACCAGCGCCAGAAAGACCCAGCTCAACGGGTGTGGCTCAGATTCCCAGACGACCTTCGATGCCGAAGCTGAAGAACAGGTCGGTGCCGCTGGCGTAGAGTGGATCGACCCGCACGATGGTGCCGTCGGAACCGCTCGAGTGGATTGGCGTCCAGGAGCGGGCGCGGTAGTTGGTGCCGCCCAGGACCCGGGCCCAATCGCCCTCGAATTGCCCGAAGATGTTCTGGACTTCGGCATAGAACCGGATCTGGCGGAACGGCGCCAGGTTGGTGGGGATCCCCAGCTCGGCCCGGATGTCGGTGCGGAACTGGTTGCGCACCCGGGCGCCCTCGGGGGCGGAAGGATCCGACTCGACGGAAATCGTCCCGGCCAGGGTGTCGAGCGCGTAGCGGTAGTACGGCTTGCCCAGGCTCGCCGAATGCGAGAGGATCACCGACACGAGCGTGTCGGTGCGCGGGTGGTACTTGAGCAGGGTCCAGGCGTCGAACTCGCGGTTGGCTTCCCATTCCATGGTGGAACCGTCGGCGAACGCGTAGTCGCCCTGCACGCGCGAAAGGTTGGTCTGGAACTGCAGGGTGTGCCAGCGGGTCCACTTGGCCTGGATGGTCCCGCCCAGCACGGTGGCGTCGTCGGCCTTGCGTCCATGCGGCAAGAGCCACAGGAAGTCGGCGCTCGGGAGTTCGGGCTTGTCGATGGACCTCCAGTAGACTGTGCCGCTGAGCTCGAAGGGACCCACCGACCGCCCCGCGCCGAATTTGGTTTCCAGCGACGAAACTTGTCTTACGCCTTGCTTTCCGAACTCCACCGCTTCCACGGTTTCGTTGCTGCGAAGCGAGGCGTTGGCCAAAATCCCGAATCCCGCCAAGGGACCCATCCACGACGCGGTGGCCTCGGTGCCCCAGCCGGCGTCCTGGGCGTACAGACCACCCGCCGCGAATCCCCATTCCATCTTGTCCTGCTTGGCCCGAAGCCGCAGCGAAGACCGCGACCTCACGTAGGTCAGGTTGTCGGTCCAGGGTTTGCGCTGGAACTGCGGACGAAGATCGGCGATTCCTTCGCCAAGACCGCGCCGGAAATAGCTTCCGAACTCGCGGGTCTGGTCGATGTAATCCACGGCAGCCAGGATCTCGGGCTCCATGCCGAACACGGTGCTGTCGAATCGGACCGATCCTCCCACGCGCCAGTCGGACTTGTCCAACGTGTTGGCCGCCCAATCCATGATCTGGCCGGGGTTCTGCAGGTCGCGGCGGGAGGTGTCGGCGTACTGGATCGCCTGGCTGGCGAAGGTTCCGCCGCCGTAGAGTTCGGTCCACCCGAACGGAAGTTGTCCTTGGGCGTCCAGGAACGCCAGGAAGTCGAGCTTGGTGCCTTGCTGGATCGTGAAGTAGCGGCGCGTGGTCGCGTCGATGTGCGCATCGAGCGCC
>ENA-UPSM01000900-UPSM01000900.1-activated-sludge-metagenome-genome-assembly--contig:-NODE-900-length-41127-cov-20.480400_pt1 | contig 41127 bp, 33 predicted proteins | sample MGYA00238181_ERZ773283 | MGnify/ENA primary metagenome ERZ773283 (study PRJEB29023, sample SAMN05720199) | activated sludge metagenome | isolation source: Anaerobic digester | place: Japan... | reverse complement strand
TTGCTTATTTCAACAACTTGGGCTATAATAAAAAACACTGTCCCTGAGGCAGATTAATTTATTTATGTCACAAGATTTTTTAATCAGACTGTCTTGCAAGTCTTGCAAACGAATCAACTATTGGAGCCGCAAGAATAAGAAAAAAGTGGAGCGGAAGATTGATTTGAATAAATATTGCAAATGGTGCAAGAAGCATACGCAACACGTGGAGACCAAGAAATAGTCCTCTCGGTGAGGGCTTTTCTTTTACTTTTTTAAATGAAGTTTCTATGTTATGATGCCACCTAGTTTCTGGTTGTTTTGGTCAAACTTCGGGAGCTTAGTTAAATGGTATAACTACGGTCTCCAAAACCGTCGTTGGGGGTTCGATTCCTCCAGCTCCCGCCCTTTAGATAACTAGATAACTCTAGTTTTGTTTTTTATCCACAGGGGCAGGTGAAATGGTTTCTTTAAAAGAGTATAATTGAACCATAAAAATCTAGTATGGAAATTCCCAAAAAAGAATACTCAGAAGAAGAACTGGCTCAAATCCCCCCCCTGCTTCCGTTGGGAGAGTTGGGGGATGATGATGAAGACTTGGAAAGCTTGAGTGGGTCGGTTCCCGGACAAGAGGGCGGCGTCGGGAGAGAGGCGGAAGTACCTCTCCCCGATCCTGATTTGTTGATAATGAATGAAAATACCAACATCGAAGAATTAGAAGAACTCTTTGAGAAAAACAATAAACTTCACGGGCTCGAACAGTTTACCGATCAAGCCGATGTCGGAGTAGGGGCATCGGATAACGAGGAAGTGATTTATCCAAAGGGGAGTAACAATCCTGGCGAATCTGAAGATTCACCTACTCCTTTAAATACAGAAGACCCAAAAAACAAAGAATTAACTTCGGTTGGAAACTCTGAAAATCCAGGTCAGCAATTGGAATTTACAGACGACGCACAAGAGAGAATAGCACAGAACAAAGCCAGGATTGAGTTTTTAAATAAAGCCGAGCAAGAAGGACAATTGTCTGAAATTTACGGATACAATAGTAATTTTCAGGAATTAGCCGAGCGAGAGATTACTTCATTGAAGGCCGAGATAAGAGAGTTGGAAAATAATTCCAGGGCTTTTAAAAATGAATCCTCGTCTCCTGTCCCTGGAATCCCAAGGTATGCTCTTGAAAGGAAATTGAAAAAAGAAGAGTTGGAAAGTAATTCGGAGCAAGCAGAGGAAGTCCCAGAAACAACAGATGAAACAAGGGAGACAGAAACCGAAAAAACGAGCGATGACGACAAGCAACCGCCTAAATCTCAGGAGGTTGACGTTGACTTTGGAGAAGACGTTGACGTTACCCAGGAAGGTCAGGAAGGGAAGAGAAGACTGGAAAGACGAGAACAACGGGAAGACTTTCGAAACCCACCAATTGAAAATTGGAGAGACTTGTATCAAGCTATTTGGGAGGTAGGAAGAATAGAGAGTTCAAAACAAGTTTTTGAACCCGAGGATAATATTGAATTGGTAGTTAGAGTAAGGCTAGGTGAGAATCCAATATTATTGACTAGGACCAAAGGCTTGCGTCGGGCGGTGCTGTTACTTTTGGCTAGCGAGGCTGGCGAGGAGGCTGTCCAACAGGGGCAACAAGAGCAAGGAGAAGGGCCAGAAGAGCCAGGGGTGGAAGAAACAGAAATGGAGGCGACTAATCCAGACGCTGTTCCTGTCCCTGTTCCTGAGACTCTCCCGGAAGCGATTCTGGAAGGCCAGCCGGAGACAGTAAACGAAAATAGGGAAAACGCGATTGACGCCGAGTTTAGAGTAATAGAAAGTGAAAATGGCGAAGGACATGAAGAAGGAGGCGAAGAAGAAACCGAATCTGGTGTTGGCGAAGACGTGGGCAACGCGGCCAGGGAAGCGTTTGAAAACGCCAATGGTCAAAATTCCTTGGAACGAGAGCGAGAAAAAAGAGGCCGTCATTGGTGGAATTGGCTCAAGGAACGAGCTAAGGGCCTTTTCACATTTGGTTTTTGGGAGGTCCACCAAGCAGAAAAAGTGAGAATGGCGGGCAAAAAAGCAGAAAAGGAAATCTTGCAAGGAGCTGGTTATATGAAAAAAGAAGGGGTGATGGAGGAAACAGATATAGAGCTCATAAAAACCAGACTAAGGGAATCAGGTAACGACGTCGATAATATGAGCGAAGAACAGTTGCGCGAAACTTATCAGTGGTTATCAGAAGCAGTTACAGAAAGAAAGGTTATTGCCAATCAACAAATTGAAGATGAAGTTGTTGAACGATCTATTGCCGAAATAGAAAAGAGAATGTCCGGTTACCGAAAATATGACGGCGAAAAGATAGAAATGACCCCGGACAAAAAACTCTCGCCGGAAAAGCGGGCCGAGATTGAACAAAAAATTCGCGGCGCCTTGGCCGCGGTCAGACAAGGACAGGTGGAGAGAGATATGATTAAATTTTCCAAAATAGTGAGAAGTAGTCTGGACAAGAGTTGGTACAAGCGTTACGTGGCTAGCGGTATTGAGGCGGCACTTGGTTTTGCGGGGATAAAGTGGTTGGTAGTGCCGATGGTTGATTCTTATACCAAGGCCAAGGCAACCGAAGCGGCTTTGCAAACTCGGAGGGTAATCTCGGCTGTTGAAAACGCTGTTTCATCAGGTTCTCCAATTGGGGATGTTGGTTCGACCGCCGTTGAAGCGACCGAGGCAACCAGGGGTCTACAGGATAATTTATGGAATATGGCCAAGGGTTTACTAAAAGAAAAGGGACTTGGTAATCCAACAGATGGCCAAATAATGGAAGTAACCAAACAGTTGGCGGCTGATAACAGCGTGGGAGTGAACAAGTGGGGAATGGCCGGCAATATTCTTGATACTAAAATGCCAGTCGGCATGGCAATCAAGGTTGGTGGCGCGGCCTTGAAGGCGGCTAGTTTGGCAAAAATAGCCGTCGGTTTATAATTAAAAAGTTTTAAATTTATGACGACGACAGTTCGTGAAAAAGCAAAAAAATTAGGCGGGCTCTTGGCTGCTTCGCCGATCGCTCATGACCTAAAAATGGCGATTTTAGAAAACTTGGCCAAGATGACGGAAAGACATATTGACGCGCTCGTTGTTTGCTTGGAGAACGAGGCAAAAGGCATTGAAATTCTGATAAAAGAGGCTGATGATTTTGCCGAAGCGCAGGACGCTGATTGGGACAAGGTGGCTGAAGAACAAGTTGACTTGGCGGCCAAGATTGTTTCGGAGGAAGTCAGACAGTTGGAAAAAGAAGATCAAATAAGTGCCTTGCGGCAAAATATCATAAACCAGACTGAAGGCCCTTCCGCTTAATTTTCGTTAATCAGTTTTAATACTTTTTCCAAAAGTTTTTTATCAGTTGGGTTAAACCAACTTATTCGTTTATCTCTTTTGAACCAAGTTATTTGTCTTTTGGCGTAGCGGACGATTTCTTTTTCTAATTCCTTTATCATTTGTTCCCGGCTAGTTTTCTTTTGTTCCAAAAGAGCTAGGTATCGATATTCCAAACCCAGTTCCTCCATTCGTCGCCAAGACAAGCCTTGTCGGTGGAGTTTCTTGACTTCGGCAACCAGACCTAATCTCATTCGGGCCAAGAGCCGGTCTTTTATCTTCTTTTCCAAATCTTTAGAATCTGGTTTGAGGCCAATTTGAATAAAATTAAAAGGAGGATTGGCAAATTGTAATTTGGGCACTTGACCAAACGCCTTGCCAATTTCAATGGCGCGAATGAGGCGAACCGGGTTATTTTCATCTATGTTTTTTGCTCTTTGGGGATCTATTTTCTTTAAGATTGAAAAAAGTTCGTGGATTGTTTTGCCCTGTAATTCTAAACGAAGTTTTGGGTTTGGCGGCACATCTGGCAAAATTAAATTATCTACAATTGCTTGAATATAAAAACCGGACCCGCCGACAATAATGGGGGTTCGGCCACGCTTAATTATTTCTGTAATCTTTTTGTTGGCCAGTTTTTGATATCTTGCGACAGAAAATTTTCTTTTGGGACTGGCGACGTCTAGCAGGTGATGCGGAACACTCCCCATTTCTTTTTTGGTGACTTTGCCGGTTCCCAAATCAAGCCCTTTATAAACTTGGCGAGAGTCAGCCGAAATGACTTCCCCGCCGATTTTTTGGGCAACCTTGATAGATAGAGCCGTTTTGCCGGAGGCGGTAGGTCCTAGAATGACAACGATTTTTGGTTTTTCCGACATTTTTAATCTTTATCCAATTCTAAAACATCTATAAATTTTTCAGATTTTTTTGATAGCTTGATATTCAAAGCAGAGCTCGTTAAATAGGCTACCTATTGTTGGCTAGCGTACTTTGTGCCGAAGGAGGGACTTGAACCCTCACACCTTGCGGTACACGATTTTGAGTCGTGCGCGTCTGCCAATTCCGCCACTTCGGCCTCATTGTTTTTGGCCTCTAATAGTTTACCTTATTTTTCCTAAAAATCAATTTATGTTAATATAGTGATATGCCGGGAAACTACGAAGACAAAATTTTTTTAATAGAGGTAGAGAAAATCAAGCCAAATCCTTTCCAGCCAAGAAGCGAATTTAATAATGAACGACTACGGGATTTAGCTGATTCTATTAGACAATATGGCGTTCTCCAGCCCTTAGTCGTAACACGCAACGAAGTAGAGCGCGAAGACGGCAGTCTTTATTCAGAGTATGAGTTGATTGCCGGTGAAAGACGTTGGCGCGCCTCTCAATTGGCTGGTTTAAAGCAAGTGCCGGCGGTTATCAGAACTGGCGCGCAATCCGACAAAGAGAAACTGGAGATGGCGATCATTGAAAACCTTCAGCGCGAGGATTTGAATCCGATTGAACGAGCGCAGGCTTTTTTCCGTTTGATTAAAGAATTCAACTTAACCCACGCTGAGGTTGCCAAACGCATTGGTCGTAGCCGGGAGTATGTTTCAAACACCGTTCGTATTTTAAACTTGCCTCAAGAAATGTTGGACGCCTTGGTTTCCGGCAAGATTAACGAAGGCCACACCAGGCCGCTCCTAATGTTGTCTGACCGGCCCCACGAGCAGGTGACAATTTTTAAAGAAATTATCTTCAAACGTTTAAACGTTCGAGATACCGAAAATATCGCTCGTCGAATTGCTTTTGACAAAGTTCGGAAAATTGAGACTTTGGTAGAGCCGGAAATTTTGGAACTTGAAGAACAATTGACAGAAAAATATGGCAATCGAGTGACGGTGGAGAAAAAAGAAAAAGGCGGACGTGTGATGATAGACTGGGCCTCCGAAGATGATTTGAAGCGGATTCTGAAAATGATGTGCGAAGTCAAACCGCAATCAATCTTGGAGGTCAAAGACGAGATGGGCAGTCAAGCAGAAGTGTCAGAAAAAGAGGAACAAGAGACAGAAAACCAAGCCGCTGAGCTTACGGCAAGCGAAAAAGAGTTGCCAACGGAAGGGCCAAAAGACGACGAAGAAAATCTTTATTTTATTAAAAATTTTTCTGTTTAGCTCAGACTGTTAAATGCCACCTCGCCCTTTTGGCGTTTGAGGTGGAGATAGGCGCGAATGTGCCTTTTAGCGTCAGTGGTTTTAACAAAGTTGAGCCATTTAGCGCGCGGTCCGCTGTTTTTGTTGGTTAAAATTTCTACCAAATCGCCGTTGGCCAGCGGAGCGTCTAGGTGACTCATCTTATCATTGATTTTAGCGCCAGAAGCGTGGTTGCCAATGTCTGAGTGGATGGCGTAGGCAAAATCAATCGGCGTGGCGCTTTCCGGCAATTCTACCACTTCACCTTTGGGGGTAAAGACAAAAATGCGGTCATGAAAAAAGTTCCGGCGTAATTCTTCAACGAATTTTTCCTTTTCGCCATCTTTTATTTCTTTTTGCCAGTTGATTAGGTCTTGAATCCACTGGATATTTTTGGAGGCCTTAGCGGTTTTGTTCTTTTTGCTTTTTTCGTCGTAAACAACGTGGGAGGCGATGCCATACTCGGCTTCATGTTGCATTTGTTTAGTGCGGATTTGAATTTCCACGATAGCGCCGTCACCAATAAAGACGGCTGTGTGGATGCTTTGGTAACCATTTGGTTTTGGGTTGGCAATATAATCTTTTAGGCGTCCGGTAATTGGTCGCCAAAGACTATGAACAATCCCTAAGACCTGGTAACATTCTTCAGTTGTTCTTACAACTACACGCAAAGCGGAGATGTCATAGACGTCGTTAATGTCCATGTTTTTCCGAAGAAGTTTGGTGTATAAACTGTAAAGATATTTAAGGCGATAATCAATTTCAAAGTCCTTAAGCCCTTTTTCGGTAATGGCTTTTTGCAAAACGCGGTAAACTTTTTGGAGACGCTTAACGGTTTCTTTGCCCTTGGTTTTTCGCAGGTCTACGACCTTTTGGTAGTCTTCTGGATAAGCAAATGGAAAACTGGCATCTTCCAAACGGCCTTTCATTTTCCAAACGCCCAGCCGATTGGCTAGCGGAGCGTAAAGCTCTATGGTTTCCAAAGCAATTCGTTTTTGTTTTTCTTTTGGCACGTATTGCAGCGTGCGAACGTTGTGCAGGCGGTCGGCCAAGCGAATCATAATCACTCTAATATCTTCAGCCATGGCAACAAATAATTTGCGTAAACTTTCGCTGTGACGTTTCGCGCCCTGATATTTCAGCTTGCCCAGCTTAGTGACCCCTTCAACCAAAAAGGCGACAGCCGGCCCAAACTCCTTTTCTAGTTCTTTGGCGCTAATATCCGAGTTTTCAATTGTGTCATGCAAGAGGCCGGCGGCGATAGTTTCAGCATCAGTTTCAAACTCGGCCAGCAGGAGAGCAACATTAAATGGGTGAACGATATAATCTTCGCCGGAATAGCGCTTTTGGCCCTTATGGGCTTTTTGCGCAAAGGCGAAAGCTCTCGTGATTAAGTCTCGATCAGAGGGTGACAGATTTTTTATGAGTTTAAAAATCTCCTCTATATCCATAAGAAGATTCTAGCACGGGTTTGATTTTAGGCAAAAATTGAATAGTTGTTTTTGCGGTTGGTTGTTTATTTCTTTTTATCCGGTCTGTGATTAGAGCAGGCTTTGTTGCTGCATCGATCGGGTATAGTTTTTGTTCCTTGCATCATTAGCGAACCACAGTCGGGGCAGATTCCGCCAGTTGGTTTGGATTTAATGATGTTTTTGCATTTAGGGTAATTGGAACAGCCATAGAAGGTTCCAAAACGACCGCGTTTTTCTACCATGGTGCCCTTTTGGCAAACCGGGCATTTCACGCCGGTATCGCCGGGTCGGTCTTCGCCTTCAATAACTGCATCTTTTTTGATATAGCGACATTTGGGGTAATTGGAACAGGCGACAAAACGGCCAAACCGGCCATCGCGTTCCACCAAGGGACTTTCACACTGAGGACATTTTTCACCGGTTTCTTTTGGCCCGGCTAGCTCTTTGCCTTCCAGAGTTAAAGCGCCGGTGCAGTTCGGGAATTGGGCGCAACTGTAAAATTTGCCGTTCTTGGCTAGTTTGATAATCATTGGGCCGCCACAAACGGGGCACTTGGCGTTGTCGGGCGCTGGACCGAGGTTTGTGATTTTTTCAATCTTTTTTTTGTTGGCGATTTCTTTGGTAAACGGACCATAAAAGTTTTTCAACGTTTTGACATATTCTCTTTTGCCGTCGGCAATATCGTCTAGCTCATTTTCCATTCCGGCAGTGAAAGAATCGCTGATGTAGTTGTTAAAATATTTCGTCAAAAAATCGCTGACCACTTCGCCGGTATCAGTGGGGACAAGGGACTTATTTTCTTTGATGGTATAACCTCGATCTTGAATGGTTTTGATAATGGCGGCGTAGGTACTTGGTCGGCCAATTCCTCTTTTTTCCAGTTCTTTGACCAAACCGGCTTCGGTATAACGATGCGGAGGTTCGGTCTCTTTGCCGACAGCTTCTATTTCTTTTAAGACCAAAGTTTCCTTTTCGGTGAGCTTAGGCAACTCCACGTCTTCTCCACGAGCGGCTGGGTCGGCTTTTAGCCAGCCGTCAAACAGCACTTGAGAGCCATTGGTTTCAAAAGGCGGCACTTTTTGGTCATCAGCTTCAGCTGAAACTTTAGTGCGTAAAATTTTGGCGTCAGCCATTTGGCTGGCTATCGCTCGTTGCCAAATTAATTGATATAATTTTTTTTCCTGCGGATTGCCGCCGGCTGATTTTAGACTGGTGTGAGTGGGGCGAATTGCCTCATGCGCTTCTTGAGCATTTTTACTTTTTGTCTTGTGGGTTCTTGGTGAGGCGTAGTTTGAACCAAACTCTTTGTTTATGGTCAAGATAATTTCACTGACCGCCGTTTTGCTTAAATTGGTGCTATCGGTGCGCATATAGGTAATGTGACCAGCCTCGTAAAGTTTTTGGGCTAGCCGCATGGTAACGCTTGGCGCGTAGCCGAAGCGTGAAGAGGCCGCTTGTTGTAGGGTAGAAGTGGTAAATGGCGCGCGCGGGGAGCGTTTAGCCTCGGTTTCTGTAACATTGGCGATTTGCCAAACGGCCTCGCGGGCGGCGGTAACAATTTCTTCGGCTCGCTCGGCTGTTTTAGGTTCCTCGCGACATTCAAAAGGCAGGACTTGTCCGTTTTTGGTTTGAAAATTGGCGCTTATCACCCAAAAATTTTCCGGCACAAAAGCGCGAATTTCTTTTTCGCGTTCAACCAAGATGCGCAGGGCGGGTGATTGGACTCGTCCGGCTGATAAACCGTAACGTACTTTTTGCCAGATTAAAGCCGACAAGTCATAACCAAATAAGCGATCTAGAACGCGACGTGCCTCTTGCGCTAACCGCAAATTTTCGTCAATGGCGCGGGGGTGTTTGATTGCTTCCTTGACTGCCTGCTCCGTAATTTCGTGGAAAACAATTCGCTTGGGATTTTTTAGACCAATCGCTTCTTTGACGTGCCAAGCGATTGCTTCGCCTTCGCGGTCGGGGTCGGTCGCCAGAACAATCTCGTCAGCTTTTTTGGCCAGCTGTTTTAAATCGGAAACGACTTTTTCTTTGCCGGGCGAAATTACATAACTGGGAGCAAAACCGTTTTCTATATCAATAGCGTTTTTGTTTGACTTAGGCAGGTCGCGAATGTGGCCAACACTCGCCTTGACGGTGTAGGCGTTATCCAAATATTTACTGATTGTTTTAGCTTTGGCCGGCGACTCAACGATTAATAATTTCATACAAACAAATTTTTAAAAAAATTAAAATTATTTAACAGTTTAGCAAGTATTATATAAATTAAGTAATAAGTCAAAAATTGAAAGTTGAGAGCTGCATAAAAATTTTTAGTTTTTTAGGTGTATTTCTCCCATGGCTTCTTTGATCAGGCCTCTTATCTCCATCATCGACAATGTAATATTGGCTTGACTCGGTTTCAAGCCCGACTTGGCAATCAAGGCCTCCTTATCCAAAGATTCAATTTGTAATAACTCAAGGATTATTTTTTCGTCAGGTGATAAGTCTGAAAAATTAAGGTCGACCTTGTTATCCTCTTGTGTTTGTAACCCCAGGGCCACCAAAACATCTTCGGCGGAGGTGACCGGGATAGCCCCTTGTTTAATCAGCCAGTTGGGGCCATGGGAATTTGGTGAAAAAATTGAACCCGGAACCGCTAAAACATCCCGGTTATATTCGGTGGCTAGTCTGGCGGTGATTAGAGTGCCGGATTTGGCGCCGGCCTCTATAATTAAAGTTGCTTTTGACAAGCCGGCCATCAGGCGATTTCTTTGGGGAAAGGTATAAAGCGTGGCTGCTTGATTTGGTTCGTATTCAGACAAGAGTCCGCCGCCCGCTGCCACAATTTTTTCGGCCAAGCGGCGATTGGCTGAGGGGTAGAGAACCTTCTGGTCTAAACCGGAGCCGGGAAGAGCCAAAGTTTTTAAGCCGACCTGCAGCGCTGCTTGGTGGGCCAAAGAATCTATCCCCAAGGCTAGGCCGGAGACAATGGTAATCGGCTGTCCTCCCAGACCGAAAATAATTTTTTCCACAACCTCGCGGCCATAAGAGGAATATTTGCGGGAGCCAACCACGCAGAGCAGATATTCTTTTTTACAGTCGGCAAGTTCTCCGACCAAATAAAGAGACTTCGGTGGTTGAGGGATTTCTTGTAACGGGCCCGGGATTTCTTGTCGGGGGATTTTTTTGATGAGCCAATCCATTGGTCTTTATTTTAACAGATTTTTGTAAAATTATTTAAAGTCTTTGTTTTTTGGACTGTGATTTGCTAATATTATCAATATGTTGGACATAAAGTTTATCCGTGAAAATAAAGCCATAATCAAAGAGGCCGCGCGCAAAAAGCTCTTGGATTTTGACGTGGAGGCTTTATTGGAAGCGGATAACCAGAGACTAAAGTTAGTAGGTGAGGTTGAGAAGTTGCGCGCGCGTCAAAATGAGGCAAGTCACAGGATTGCCAAAGTTAAAGACGAGGCTGAGCGAGATGAGTTGATTGAGCAAATGAAAGATGTTAAAACTTTGCGCGAGGGAAAAGAGGAAGAACTGAAGCAAGTGCTGGAGACCTGGAAGAGTTTATTGCTAAAAGTGCCAAACATTCCCGACATTTCAGTGCCGGAAGGCAAAGATGATAGTGAAAACCAGCAGATTAAAATTTGGGGGGACCGCCCCAAGTTTGAGTTTGCCCCCAGAGGTCACGTTGAATTGATGACCAATTTAAAATTGGCTGATTTTGAACGGGGGGTCAAGGTTGCCGGTTTTCGTGGCTACTTTTTAAAAAATGAAGCAGTTTTGTTATCAATGGCGGCTTGGCAACATGCTATGAAAATTGCTCTAGAGGGCGGTTTTGTTCCTCTTTTGACACCTGTCTTGGATCGACCGGAAAACTTCATGGGGACAGGATATTTGCCTGACGGCGAAGAAGATTTATATAAAACCCAAGACGGTGATTATTTGGCCGGCACGGCCGAGGTCCCGACGATGGGCTATCATTTTGATGAAATTGTGCCGGCGGATCGTTTGCCGTATAAATTTATCGCTTTTTCTCCTTGTTACCGTCGCGAAGCGGGTAGCCACGGTAAGGATACTCAAGGTTTAATTCGTGTTCATGAGTTTTATAAGGTAGAACAAGTAGTGTTATGCGAAGCAAGCCACGAAGAGAGTGTCAATTGGCATGAAAAATTGTTGGCCAACGCCGAGCGTTTTATGCAAGACTTGAAAATTCCATATCGGGTGGTAGTTAATTGCACCGGTGATTTGGGCCAAGGCCAGGTCAAAAAATATGATATAGAAGCTTGGGTGCCATCGGAAGGGAAGTTCCGCGAGACTCATTCTATTTCTTATTTTCATGATTTCCAGGCGCGACGTTTGAACACTCGTTACCGAGACAGTGAAGGCAAACTTCGCTTTGTTCATTCTTTGAACGGCACCCTGGTGGCTTCGCCGCGAATCCTCGTTTCGCTCTTAGAAAATTATCAACAAGCCGATGGTTCCGTTGTCGTGCCGGAGGTTTTGCAACCATATCTTGGCAAAGATGTCATAAAATAAAAAGTCATGGCGGCGCCCAAAAGCAAGCGTGACATTTTAAGAAGGTCAAAGGAACGCGAACAAAAAATGCGCAAGTTCCGGCTTGGTGGAGGTTTTTTGTTGGTGGCCATTATTGTCGGCAGTTTTTTGGGACTTTTGAATTGGAATTTTTTCTGCTTCAACACCGTGATTGTCGCGGGAGAGACAAACGAAAACAAAGAAGCAATCCAAACTTATGTTTTGGAAAGTATCGCCGGTCGTTATTTGGGAGTAGTGCCCAAGGATAGCGTCTTTTTTCTGCGTAAAAAGATTTTGGCTGAAGCGGTTAAACATCATTTCCCCAGATTGAAAGATGTTCAGGTCAGCTTGCCGGAACTCAACACTTTAAAAATTTCAGTTGAGGACAAGGAGGCGAAACTTGTTTGGTGCGATGGCCAAGATGGTAAAAAAAGCGGTCATTGTTATTACCTCAACGAGGACGGTGAAGTTTACTCCGAAGCCCCCAATTTTTCGGAAGCTGTTATGACGGAAATCATCGCTCCTTTGCCGGAATTGCCGATTGGTAAAATTGTCCTTGCTTCAAGCACCGTCGAGAAAATCCAAGTTTTGGCCAGTGCCGGAGGACGTTTATTAAATGGGTTGCCCGGGGGCTACGCGCCTGACCTTGTGTCTTGGCAGCCATTGACGGCCGGTGATTGGGCGGGGCGAGTCGCGGACCGAGAAGGCCGGGTCTGGCGAATCTTGTTCAACGAAAAAAGCAAGGCCGCTGATTTGGTTGGCGGTTTGGGTTCTATCCTAAAAAACGAAACTTTTCTTACTGACTGGTCCAGACAAAAGGGCCGTCTTGAATATATCGACCTAAGGTTCCCGCAAAAGATATTCTATCGTTTTATCCAGTAGTCATAAGCCGAAAATGTTTGTATAATAAGGGAACATGAACATCACCCTTGTCATAAGTCATTATTTCTTTTGGCACTATTCAGCCGCTCTGGTTAGGTTTACCGCCATTTACAAAGACATCATATTTTTTGTGGCAGACTTCTTTTCTTTGCCGATATTATTGAAATCTTTTTTTGCGCCATGGCGTCGTTTGGCCGAGCCTTACCCGGAAGATAAACTTGATTTTTCAGAAATGATGTCAGTGTTTATAGTCAATAGTCTGGTGAGATTGGTGGGGGTTGTGATGCGTTCTATTATGATTTTGGTTGGTTTAATCGCGCTTGTTCTTACCGTCGTCCTTTATCCAGTCTTGGTTTTGTTATGGTTGGCCTTACCGCTAGTGATAGTTGTTTTATTAGCAGTTGGTTTGAAGCTTTTGTTTTTCTAGATCATGGCGAATAAACTACAAACATATCTTAGGGCCAGCCGCCTTTACCCGGTTCTGGTTTTGGATTCGTTAATTGCCAAACGAAAGCGCGATTGGCTGATAAATATAACCGGCACCTTGATTTTGCTCTTGCTCTTGCCGATTCTAAGTTATCAGATTTTTAGCAGCTTGCTCTCTTCTTCTATTTTTGATATTTGGTCGCTTTTGGTCCCCCGCTTTTGGGGCGCTATTTTTGTCTGTTCAGCGCTTTATTTTTTGGCTAAATCGTTAACCTTTTATTTTAATGATTCCTATTACTTTGACAATGTGGCCCTTAACAAGTATGCCAATGAAGATTTATTCAGTATTACCGTCGGCCGAGTTCTCTATCAGGCTGACAAGGGAGATGCTCTGCGCGGTTTTTTTAGGTCGCAAACCGGACAAGAAATTTTGTGGCGGCTAGGAGTAGATGAGGAAGAACAAAAAAAGTTTTTAGCAACGCGTCAGACAGTGAGTGATCTCCCTGAACAGCCGTTGAATGGTGTTCTAAAGATGCGCGCGCTGACTCAATTTTTATATGACAAAAATCCTGACTTCGCGCTTTTCCTAAAAAAATTTGGGGTGGGCGAAAAAGATCTCTTGGGGGCGACCGATTGGGTGGTCAACCAGATTGAAACAAACGAGTTTGTCAAACGATGGTGGTCAAAGGAAAATCTAAAACGAATTCCCGGTTTGGCCAAAGACTGGGGCTTTGGCAGCACGTTTACTTTGGACAAATATGGTTGGGATATGCTTCGGGGCGCGCGTTACTCTAACTCGAGCTATGAATATTCTTTGTTTGCCGCGGAGGTTTCCCAATTGGAAAATATTTTAGCTAAAGAAAAAGAGGCTAACGCGATTTTAGTTGGGGATTCACGAGAAGAAGCGTTGGACGTTGTTTGGCATCTCATCAGGAAGATTCAAAATCGAACGGCAGCGTCAGCTTTGGAACACAAACGCCCAATCTTATTCAACGCCTCGGTTTTTCTCTCTCATTTCAAAGAACGACAAGGAGTTGAAAAAGAATTGCTTAAAATTTTAGACGAAGCGCGGAAAGCGGGCAATATTATCTTGGTCATTGATGACATTTACAACTTAATGACCGGTTTTCAAAATCTCGGCTCATCTTTTTTGGGGTTGGCTGAGGAGTATTTGCAAAATGGCGCTCTTCAAATTATCGCTGTGACAACAACTGACGCCTACCACCGTTTTTTGGCCGGCAACTCCGGGTTGATGAATGCTTTTGACCGCATTTTCGTAAAAACCATGAGCTCCGAATCATTGGTTCGCGGTTTGCAAGAAACGGTTTGGCAAGTGGAGGCCAAGCATAAATTGTTTTTCACCTATCAATCTTTGCATGAAATAATCTTGAGCGCGGACAGCTACTTCAGCGAAAGCGCGTCAAGCGACAAGTCGGTGGACTTAATGACTGAAATGGTTTCTTGGGCCCAAAACCAGGGCCTGAAGATTATCCGTCGAGGTGATGTGCAGAAGTTCATTTCCAGCAAGACCAATGTGCCACTTGGCGAAATTGGGCCTGAGGAACGAACAAAATTGCAAAATTTGGAGGTTGAAATCCATAAGCGGGTAATCGGTCAAGACGAAGCGATTAAATCTGTTTCAGGGGCTTTACGTCGGTCGCGCGCCGGTGTCCGTAATCTTAACCGGCCGATTGGTTCCTTCTTGTTCTTGGGCCCGACTGGTGTCGGCAAAACAGAAACCGCCAAAGCCTTGGCGGAAGTTGTCTTCGGACAGGAATCCAGTTTGTTGCGGTTAGATATGTCAGAATTCCAGAACGAAGATGCTTTGACTAGATTGATTGGCTCGTTTGAAACAGGTAAGACCGGGATTTTGGTGGATATGTTACGTGAACACCCTTATGCTGTTTTACTGTTAGATGAATTTGAAAAAACCAATCGCGAAGTTTTAAATCTTTTCTTGCAAATTTTGGATGAGGGGCTCTTTTCTGATATGAGTGGCAAGAGAGTTAACGCCAGAAATATTATTTTTGTTGTTACCTCTAACGCTGGCGCGGAATTAATCTGGGAAAATTTCCGACAAGGCAAAAAAGAAGAAAATACTAGTGATAACTTGATAAACCATATCGTGGCCAAGGGGATTTTTCGACCGGAACTCCTAAACCGTTTTGACGCAACCGTCGTTTTTGAACCGCTCTCGCCGGAGAGTTTGAGAGATATTGCCAGATTGATGCTCAAGAAACTTGGCAAGCGTTTGGCCGGCCAAGGGTTGGAACTGGTGGTCAGCGATTATTTGACGGAAACCGTGGCGACCCTGGGCGCCAACGAAGTTTTTGGCGCTCGTCCGATGCAGCGTTTTATTCAGGATAATATAGAACAAAAAGTTGCCGACGCGTTGATTGATGGTCGTTTGGTTCAGGGTGACAAGGTCGTATTTCAGGAACCTAACTTAGAACTGACGAATGCCTAAAATGGAACGAAGCGGCGGAAAGTCGGGGAAATTTTCATTTCAGGTGGTTATCGCGCTGGCGATAATTTTAATTTTGGGCTTCATTCTTTTTCGGGTCAGTCAATTTTTGTATGCCGGTGTTTTTGGCAATGAGGCGGTTAGTTATCAAGCCGGGGCGGCTTCCGCCGGCTCCGTTTTAAAGAGTGATTACACCGATTTTAAAGTTGGCGCGACACCTGTTCCCAAGCTTGGCAAATCGGTTATTATTGACGTCAAGAATCAAGAACTCCACCTTTTTGAAAAAGGAGAACTGGCGAAATCTTTTTCGTTGCTAGCTATCCCTGAAAGCGGCTCGGCCTGGGAAACTTCGGGGGGCGGTTTTTCCGTAATAAAAAAAGAAGAAAATCACTTGTCGCCGATCGCCGGCTTGGAGTTCCCTTACACTGTTCAATTTTTTGGGAACTCTCTTATTCATGGTGAGCCGATGGATATAAAAGGACGAATTGCAAAAACAGCGGCCGGCGGCTTTCGATTAAAAAATGACGACGCGTTGACTGTTTTCGACTGGGTTGATTTTGACACCAAAGTTTTGGTTTACAACGCGCGCTGGACTATGGGTGGAAACAATCATTTTTCATACATTATCAAAAAATCTCAGCCGGCTCCTCTGACCGCCAAATCTTACCTAGTTTCTGATTTAAAGACCAAGGAGGTGATTTTGAGCAAAAACAAGGACAAGGCGGTGCCCATTGCTTCGGTGACCAAGTTAATGACCGCTTTGGTGGCGCTAGAAAGACTAGAGCCGAAAACCGAGATAGAGATTTCTCGTCAAGCTTACGAAACTTATGGCGACAGCGGCTATTTTCGAACGGGGGACAAGCTTCCTTTGGAAATTATGCTTTATCCTTTGCTCTTGGAATCAAGTAATGACGCGGCCGAAGCGATTGCCGAAAAGGTTGGCCGGGAAAAATTTATTGTTGAAATGAATAAAAAAGCCAAAGAGCTCGGGATGGAGGAAACGTTTTTTGAAGACCCCAGTGGTTTGTCACCTAATAATGTTTCTTCGGCCGGGGATTTGGTTAGATTGGCTGATTATATTCATCAGAATAAAATCTTTTTGTTTGATATAACAAAATTAAAGGAGTATCAGCATGGACGCTTCGTTTGGACAAATCGCAATAATTTAATTGGGATGAATTATTATGCTGGTGGCAAAAACGGTTATACGGATGAAGCCAACCGAACTTTGCTCGCGCTGTATGACTTACCTTTGTCTGAGTTTGAGACGCGGAAAATAGTTTTGGTTTTGTTGGGGAGCGATGACCGCAAGTCCGACACCAGAAATATTGTAAATTATATCGCCGGCAATGTCTCTTATAGCGGGCCATCTGTTTTTAAAACTTTGGATGATTTTGGGTGGGATGAAATATAAACAGCAAATATGAATTTAGCCAAAAAATTACTGCCGTTGTTGGGCGGTCTGGTTGTCGGTCTGAGTTTAATTTTCTGGTTCTTTTGTTTTGTTTCAAGGCAAGATGTTTTTTTTAACGAAGAAGTAAAACTAAACCCGTCTTTTAAGTCTGAGGTTGAAACGGGAGAGGTAACTTTATTGGCAGTTGGCGACATTATGCTTGACCGAGGCGTGGCCCAGCTGGTCAACAAAAAAGGCGGCGGCGACTTTGCTTATGTCTTTGAAAACATTCGCGCGTTAAAAGGCGAAGCCGACATTTTATTGGGAAATCTGGAAGGACCGGTTTCTGACCGAGGAGCGGATGTTGGCAACCTGTATTCTTTTCGGATGTCGCCAAAAGTTTTGCCAGTTCTGAAAGAAGTCGGATTTGATATCTTGAATGTGGCCAACAACCATGCCGGCGATTGGGGCGTGGCCGCCTTCCTTGACTCGCTGGAGCGTCTTTCTGCCGCCGGCTTGGCCTACATTGGCGGTGGTTTAACCAAAGTTCAAGCGGAAAAGCCGGTTATTATTGAAAAAAACGGATTAAAAGTTGGTTTTTTGGGTTTTTCCGATGTGGGGCCAAACTGGTTGGCAGCCACCGAACGAGAGGCCGGCATTTTGTTGGCCGGTGATATCCATTTCAGCGAAATAATCACTCAAGCGGCTGGTCAAACAGATGTTCTAATTGTCATGATTCATTTTGGTGAAGAGTACCAGGCGTTCCACAATGAGCGGCAAGAAAACTTAGCCAAAACGGCGCTTCAAGCAGGCGCGCGGGCGGTGGTTGGTCACCATCCGCACGTGGTTCAAGACGAAGAGAACTTGGGCCACCAATATATTGCTTACAGTTTGGGCAACTTTATTTTTGACCAGAATTTTTCCGTTGAAACGATGTCCGGGCTTGCCTTAAAGCTAAAGTTGAGTCAAGATGGCGTCGCCGGCGTGGAAAAATTGCCTATTTCCATAAATCATAATTTCCAGCCAAATTTTGCGAATTAAAATGAAATCTTTTTGGGGAAAATTGAATAAACCGTTTTTTGCTTTGGCGCCGATGTATGATGTGACGGATGCTCCTTTTCGAGCGATGTTTGCCAAATACAGCAAAAAAGCCAAGACCAAAGAAGCGCCGGACCTGGTGTTGTTTACCGAATTCGTGTCTTGTGATGGTTTGGCAAGCGAGGAGGGCCGGTCCAAATTATTGCGGGAACTTTATTATACCGAAGCTGAACGGCCGATTGTGGCGCAAGTTTTTGGCGCGCGGCCGGGGAACATGGAAAAAGCCGCTAGACTGATTAGCGAGCTTGGGTTTGACGGCTTAGACTTGAATATGGGTTGTCCCGATAAAGCAATTGAAAAGCAAGGCGCTGGCGCCGCTTTGCTTAAAGACCCAATCTTGGCGCGAGAGGTTGTCGCGGCTGCCAAACAGGGGGCAGGTGATTTGCCGGTTTCGGTTAAAATCCGTTTGGGCTATAACAAATTAGATTTAGTTTGGTTAGAGAAAATTATTGCAACCAAACCGGCAGCCCTGGCGGTTCACTTGAGGACCAGAAAAGAGATGTCCCTCGCGCCGGCGCGGTGGTCTGATTTTCCGCCGATTGTCACGTTGGCTCACGAGGCCGGTTTGGTGGTAGTTGGCAACGGCGACGTTGTTGAGATAGCAGATGGGCAACAAAAAGCGAACGCGAGTGGCGCTGACGGCATTATGATTGGCCGCGGCGCTTTTGGGCGGCCGTGGCTGTTTTCTGGTGGGGAAGAGCCCGCGCTTAAAGAAAAATTAAAAATATTGCAAGAGCAAACGGAACTTTTTTGGGATTTGTATGGTCCGACCGAAACCAACAAGAAACTTTTTGCCGGGCACCAAAAAAACTTCGCGGTGATGAAAAAACATTTCAAGGCTTACGTCAGCGGCTTTGCCGGCGCGAGCAATTTGCGCGCCAAACTGATGGCGGCGGAAAATCCGGAGGCGGTCAAAAAGATAATCAGAGAAGCCGAAAAAGAGGGTTTAGGTTGCCTAGTTTAGAGTAAGGGCTGTACTTGCATTTTTTGCTAAAATATGCTATAATGATAGATAGGAAGGGTGATTCAATGATAATCCCCAAAACAATTACTTAAACAATCGCTCACACCTGTCAGGGTGGGGCGATTTTCTTTTTCTTCGGTCTTTCGGTATAATCTCAATATGTCTGAACAAACCCTCTATCGCAAGTATCGCCCTCAAAAATTTAGCGAGGTTCTGGGACAAGAACAAGTAACGCAAGTTTTGGAGACTTCGCTCAAAAATGGCGGCTTAGTTCATGCCTATCTTTTTGCCGGCCCGCGCGGGACGGGCAAAACCAGCGTGGCCAGACTTTTGGCCAAAGCTATCAATTGTTCTGAACGGGACTTGTTTGAAATAGACGGCGCTTCTAATCGCGGAATTGATGAAATCCGCGCTTTGCGCGAGGCGGTCAGCACCTTGCCGTTTGAGTCGCCCTATAAAGTTTATATCATAGACGAGGTGCATATGCTGACGAAGGACGCTTTCAACGCCCTTCTCAAGACCTTGGAAGAACCGCCGGCGCACGTTGTCTTTATTTTGGCGACAACTGAACCGCACAAGGTGATTGAAACAATTGTTTCGCGTTGCCAAACTCATCAATTCAAAAAACCGACTCTGGAAATTTTACAAAAAATGGTGGTTGATGTTGCCCAAAAAGAAAAGGTTAGCTTGGCCGAAGAGGTGGCTTCTTTAGTCGCTTTTCTTGGCGATGGTTCTTTTCGCGATACCTTGGGGATTTTGCAGAAAGTTATCAGTTATTCGCCAGACAAAAAAATCTCCGTGGAGGAGGCGCGGCAAATTACCGGCGCGCCTTCATTTGAATTGGTGTCTGATTTTGTTTTAGCTTTAGCTCAGTCTGATCTGGAAAGCGCGTTAGCCAGTTTGGATAAGGTCGCTGAACAATCTTTGGAAATGAAAGTTTTTCTTAAGATAGCAATGCGCGAAATTCGTTTCCTTATTTTGTCGGTCTTCGCGCCTCGCCTAAAAACAAAAGTGGCCGGGGAGTTAACAGCGGCCAGTCGGACATTTTTAAATAAACCAAAAGAAGAGGTAGTAACCGGCGCCAAACAATTAGCCTCCGTCTTGCGCGAATTCCTGGATATTTACAGCGAACTTAACGACAGTTTCATTCCTCAAGCGCCGATAGAGCTTGCTCTAATAAAAACGTTGGGCCAAAAGCCGTAAAAGCGGTTTGCGATTTGCTTGGGTTTAGCTTCTCAGTATCTCAGTCTCAAACCATTGCTCTTGGAATCTCGTCACCCTTATCAATACCATTACATCCCAGCACTTCTGCCAGACTTGTTCCAATTTCACCCATTCCAATTACTAAATGTTTTGTCATAAAAATTACTTCAACAGCTTGTCGCTGGTAACTTCCAGTGCAACCGCAATCCGCTCAATGGTTGCAAGAGTTGGATTTTTCTTGCCACTTTCCACATTACTCATATACGCCCGGTCAAGTTTGAGCAGACGACACAAATCGCCCTGTGTCATGCCATTTTCAAGACGTATCCTGCGGATATTCTCACCCAATCTTTTAGCCGCATCACTCATATCTACAACTAACAGTATACGCGTATTTGTCTTTTGAGACAACGGTGTTCTATAGAACACATTTTCGTAGCCAAAAACCACCTGGGACTCGAACTGAGAAAACCCTTTTTAAATATGGGTATTCTAATTTTGGGCGAAAACAGCAAAATTTCGAGCCCATGACTCGTTCAAAAACTACGTTGCAAAATATGACGATTTTAGGAGACTCGGTCGGTCTCACATGACTGCTGCGGGACAGGGATTCGAACCCCGATACTCGCCTCCAAAGGGCGATGTCCTACCATTAGACGATCCCGCAATTACTTGTTCATTTTGCCGTAAAAGAGATGTTTTTTCAAGTTTTTGAGTGCCCTTAATTTTTAAGAGGGAAAAAAGGGAGCGAAAAAATTCTTTTTTGGAGTGAAGTTTTTGCTGACCCGAATTGCAAAAGTGGCAAGCGGTGTTAAAATGTAAGTAAGTTTAACATTAATTTTTCAAATTTTTTAAATGAAAAAATTAACCTATTTTTTGATTGTTGTTTGTTTGGCAGCCGCCGGCTGGCTGGTCTACAGTTATTATTTTAGCAATGACCCGGTCGCGGTAACTAAGAAGTTCTATGGCGGTTGGCTTGCCGGTGATTATCGCCTTAGCGATAGTTCATATAAAAATATTGAGGCTTGGACAGACCAAATGAAAAAGAAAGCTGAGGGCCTTGCGGCTTCTTTTAATCAAGGGGGCGATGATCCGATTTTGTGCGCTCAAGACAAACCGGATAACTTTTTAGCTTACGAGGTGGGAAGCAATGAAGAGGGTGTCCGAGTGGAGGTGCGAGAAGATTTTTCCGGCACGGTTAAAACAGTTCAGGTCTCTTTGATAAAAGTTGGCGGCAAATGGAAAATTGACGACATTGTCTGTAACGATAAAGCCGCGCCAAGTAATGACGAAGAACAAAACTTGGTTAGCGATTACATCAAAGAAAATATCTCGGAGCTTTCGCCGGAAAAGGCGGTTTTGGGCGGGACCTTCTCCGTGACGAGCCTTGTCTTTGGCGAAGGGCAGACCGGTGTTGTGGAGTATGAGGATGGTCACATTTTGTTGCGCGCGGGGTTTAAATATTCCATTGGTGAAAACAACGTCGTCAAAATTGAATCTTTTGAAGTCTTGCCGGAGGAAAGCGGCGCTTTCTCGGAAACTGGAAATCTTGTCAAAGATGAAGGGGCGGATGGCTGGCTATTAGTTTATGAAAAGCCCGGGCAACCGGCTTTGCGGGTGATGTTGGAATTTGGTCCGAATAGTCGTTGCCAGGCGACTGACGGTCCAATTACTTGCAGTGAATGGGAAATTGGCGACCGAGCAAAAATTGACGGTCGTCGGCAAGGCAACAAGGTGGCTGTTGACCTGGCAATAGAAGAGAGAAATTAAATCAAAAATCAAAAATAGAAAGGCGGGTGAAAACAGTTGTTTTCACCCGCCTTTCACAGTCATTGGCCACAATAAACTGATGACTGAAAAAAGTTATAGATTAGAGATGATATTATTGGCTTTTGTTTTAATCCTTTTGATTTTATTGACTTATGGTTATGGGATGTTTTTCTTAAATTTTTATTGGGGGCAATCGGTTGTTCTCTCACCGGTTGAAGCGGAAGAATTGGCCGAACCGCCGTTTGAAGAAGCGATTTACTCGCCGGCGCCACCCGGGCGAGCGCAATTTATTTCACCCTTCAGTCCGACTGGCGGTTTGGGAGCGCCACCCGATTATCCTAAATTAATCAGGTTTGGTGACAACCAACCGAAATTTGTAATGTCCGGCGAACGTCAAGTTTAGTCTGTTTGTTTGCCCAGACATAGCTCAGACTTAAGATTTAGATTTAATTTAACCTAAACTCAGCTTATGAATTTTCGTCAATGACGGTTGCTTTAATAACCCTGACTGTTTCAAGCGGTTTGTCATTTTGGCCAACTTTCACTTGGCCGATTTTATCAACTACTTCTTGCCCCTTGATAACTTTGCCAAAAATAGTGTAATCGTGCGGCAGCGGTGTGTCAGCCAGCATAATAAAGAACTGACTGCCGTTGGTGTTTGGACCGGCGTTGGCCATGGCGACAACGCCTTTTTGATAGCCGGCCTGGTAAGAAGTTGTTTCCGGGTTTAATTCATCTTTAAATTGATAACCTGGACCGCCTGTGCCGCAAGGGCCGGTGGCCGGACGCTTGGATAGTTCCGGTGAACAGTTTGGGTCGCCACCTTGGATCATAAAACCATCAATGACGCGGTGAAAAATCAGCCCATCATAATAACCTTCGTTGGCTAGTTTTATAAAGTTAGCGACGGTTTCGGGCGCGTCGGCTGGGTAGGTTTCAAATTGGATTTCGCCGAGGTTGGTTTCCAGCTTAATAATAGATGATGTGTTAACGGTCGGTGACATAGGTTTGTTTTTATCGGGTTCTGTTAAATTGTCGCTTTGACTAAGGCTATAAATTACCATAACCAGAATTATTAAGCCGATAATAATAGCCAAAAGACTGTATTTTCGCCCCATAATTTTTAATTATTATTGCTAATGTTTTTATTATAACAGATTTTTTTGTTTGGTTTTAGTTCTGCCGCCAAGCCATTGAGCGTGGATGTCATTAGACTTATTTTGTTAGAAACTGCGGGCACGTCTAAGACCGCGTTTGTTCTTGGGGATAATTTTTGACCTTGTTTCCTCTCGTGCTAGAATTAAACAAATTAACATTATCTACAAAAAAATGGCTAAACTTATTTTTGACATTGAAACAGCCGGCGAAAGTTATGACGAGATGGATGAGACAACTAGGGAAATTCTAACCAAGTGGATTAAAGAAAGTTGCGAGAATGAAGAAGAATACGAACGTGAGTTGAAAAAAATAAAAGACGGGTTGGGCTTTTCACCTTTAACAGGTTATATCGTTGCCATTGGTCTTTTGGATTACGAAAAAAACAAAGGGGTGGTTTACTATCAAGCGCCGGATTCGTCAGAAGAAGAAACAGAAGAGGGGGACTTCAAGTTTAAACCAATGTCCGAAAAAGAAATGTTGGAACGTTTTTGGCATGGCGCCAAAGAGTACGACGAGTTTATTGATTTTAACGGCCGGTCATTTGATGTGCCGTTCTTAATCGCTCGCTCGGCGGTAAATAAAGTCAAAACTACCAAAGATTTGATGTCCAACCGATACCTGAATAGCCAGCGTTATGACGCCAAGCATGTGGATTTGTTTGACCAGCTTTCTTTTTACGGCGCAGTCAGAGGCAAAAACTCCCTTCATTTATGGTGCCGCGCGTTGGGGGTCAAAAGCCCCAAGGGAGATGGGGTTTGCGGCGATGACGTGAGCAGACTTTTCCGCGAAAAAAAGTATTTGGATATCGCGCGTTATAACGTCGGTGATTTGGTGGCTACTCGCGATTTGTATGACCACTGGCAAAAGTATATGCGAGCTGAAAATAAGCAATGACAAAGGACGAACGGAAATACTTAGATTGGCTCAAAAAAGACAAATATGACGGCCAGGCAAGAGCGGCCAGCCTCGCGGTTGATTTGGGTCGGTTGCGCGCGGGCGAACCGCTTGATTATGTCATTGGTTGGCGTCCGTTTTTGGGTTGTAAGATTGTTTTGACTGAACGGCCACTCATTCCGCGAGAAGAAACTGAATATTGGGCCAAAGAGGCGATTGAGGAAATTAAAAAAGACAAACGACCGAAAATAAAATGCTTGGACATTTTTACCGGTTCCGGCTGTGTTGGGCTGGCAGTTTTAGCCAACGCAAAAAACACGGTTGTAACTTTTGCCGACAAAAGTCCGCGGGCGTTAAAATCGGTCAGAAAAAATTTAAAAGTGAATAGTTCCCAAATCGGGTCCCATCGCGCCAAGGTGGTGGAAAGTGACGTTTTTTCCGGTCTCTCCGACCAATTTGACTATATTTTTGCCAACCCGCCTTATATTCCGCTGGGTCGGAAATTGCCGGAGTCGGTTTCGCGATATGAGCCGCGCGAGGCTTTGCGCGCCGGCCGAGATGGTCTGCTATTTATCAAGCGGTTTCTTGTCCAGGCTCCTGCTCATTTGGTGGAGGGTGGTAAAATCTATTTAGAGTTTGGTTATGGCCAAAAAAAAGCAGTTGACATTCTTTTGAAAAAAATCGGTTTTGGTTCTTGGGTTTTTGGCAAGGACCAATTTGGTCGTTGCCGTTTTGCAATAATCAAAAATTCACGCTAGAATAATAAAAAGAAGCTATGAAAAATTACGCCAAAGTAGGAGGCAAAATCAACCGGCCCGGTTATCGGACGCCATCCACTTTTAAAATCAAGCAGAACCAAAAAGTTGAAAAACGGCGAATTCGTAATTTTAAACCAAAATAAAAAACTAATAATTTAAAAAATTATGAATAACGACAACTTTAAAAATTCTACAATTTCACTCGGTCTCATTTTGGGCATCAGTTTGATTATTAGCACTCTAATTGGAGCTTATTCTTTTTATCGGGTGCGATCGTTTGATAATGCTTTGTCGGTGACCGGTTCAGCCAAACAGGCGGTAGTCGCTGATTCGGTTAAGTGGATTGCTTCTTTTAACCGAACAGTTGAGCTTGGCAATATGAAGTCGGGTTATGACCAAATGGAGCGCGACCTGGTAGCGGTCAAAAAGTTTTATTTGGCTAAAGGTTTTAAGGATGAAAATTTAAATATCTCCCCGGTTTTTATGGATGAAGTTTGGGACCCCAATAATCGCGGCGATGCCAAGCGTTATGTTTTGCGTCGGACGGTGGAAGTCAGTTCAAACGAAGTTGAACGTATTTCCGAGGTGGCAAACAACAGCGGAGAATTAATTGAAGCCGGCGTTATTTTCTCTACGCAATCACTACAATATTTTTATTCCAAACTACCAGACCTGCGCGTATCGCTTTTGGCTTCCGCCATCGCCGACGCAAAAGCGCGAGCTGGTGAAATTGCCAAAGCCGGCGGGAAGAAGGTCGGTGACTTAAAGGCGGCCTCCAGCGGAGTGGTCCAAGTTTTGTCTGAAAACTCCGTTGAAGTTTCTGACTATGGGGCTTACGATACCTCAAACATCAATAAAGAAGTAATGGTTACGGTCAAGGCGACCTTCTATTTGAGATAGACTAATCTTTATTTTCTTGCTATTTTTAAGCGCTAGAGTGTCACATAAGGACACTTAAAACGTTATTATGAAAGAGGAGGAAAAAATCAGGGACTTGGTAAATAAGGCCCAAAATGGCGATGACCACGCTTTTGCCGAGATTTACGGGCGTTATTTTACGCCCATTTACCGCTTTATCTATTTTAAGGTGGGCAATCGCGAAGAGGCCGAAGATTTAACCCAAACGGTTTTTATGAAGGTTTTCAAGTCGCTTGATAGGTTCCGCTTCCGAGACAACCCCTTTAGCTCGTGGCTTTATCGGATTGCGAATAATATGGTCATTGATTTCTTCCGTAAAAAAAAGAGTTTGCCGCTCTTGGACGAAAATCCGGAAGACTGGCAACTTGAGTTTGCCGATGATGCCTTGAACCCAGTTGAAGAAGCCGAAGAGCTGGAATTGGCATGGTCAGCGAGACAAGCGATAGCCGAAATGAAGGACCCTGACCGTCAAGTGCTTGTAATGCGCTATATTGACGGTTTGTCCTATAAAGACATTGCCGAAACAATAGGGAAAACGGAGGAGGCTGTCAGACAAATTAGTTCGCGTTCCATTCGGGCGCTCAAGATGATTTTTAAAAACAAGGGGCTATTATAGAACCATGGAAAACGAAGAGAAAAAATTGAATAAAATGTTCGCCGTCTTGCGACAGGTGTCCAGGCCGCGACCGGAACTTCTCCGGCGGATTTTGGCTGATTTGAACAAGCCGGTATCGTCACCATTCTTCTTTACTGATTTTATCAAGCGTCGCAGCTTCTTGTCTTTTTCAGTGATGACTATGGCTGTTCTCTTTTTGGTTGTTTTTGGTCAAAATCTGGGTCCGGCGGGAGATCCGTTTGCCGATAGCCAATCTGTTCACGCGCAAATTATTCGCGAGGTGGACAAGGTGATTGAATCTGGTTTTGCCGGCGAGCTTGAGATTTTGGCGGCTGAAGACGCCTTGGCGGCCGAGATCGGAACAGATGATTTTTTGCAAGATTTAAACAGTTTGGAAAATGAATTATTATTGCCTTAAAAAATTTTTAATATTTATTTTTGTTTTCTTGCCAGTTGTCAATTTTGCTCCTTTGGCCCTGGCGGCTGAAGAGGCCATGGCTTTTTCGTTGCCGAATTTTTTGCAATTTTCCGCGCTTGCTCCGACTCCAAATGGCACAACCTCAACCACCACTCGGCTTGCCTCAACGACTATCGCGACTAGTACCGCGACAACAACCGAATTTACACCTGAAGAATTTTGCCAAAAACTGGATGAGGCGGTCACTAAATTGGAAGCCAGCTATTCTGAGAGGCGGCAAGCCATCAGCGCGAATATTGATGAACAAAACAAAAAGCTTCAAGAAGAACGGCAAAAATATGATGACCAACGTTCTTGGCTTAGAACGCGTCAAGATTATTACTTGAAGGTTTACTTTATGCGCCTCAGTCAGTTGGCCGAAACTGAAATACAAGAAAAAGGGATAGAACAATACAAAAAAGACGTCGTGGCTGCTTTGGCAGAGCGTCGCGCTTTGACCGACCTGGCGCTGGAGGAATATCGCCAAGATTTAGACAATCTTAAGATGAGCAAGATTACGGAAATGGAAACTCGTCTGATTGGCGATGAAGAAAAATTAAATGGAGAAATTCAAAAAGCGGCCGAAACTTGCGAGGTGGGGGACGTAATTAAGGCAGAAAACAGTTTACAAAATCGCTTATTCAAATTGCGTCAAGAACGAGAGAAAATTTTTAAAGATGTCAATGGAGCTGGACGCGCGATTATCGCTGAACGCGACCGCAAAGTCGCGGAAGCTGAAGTTAAATACAAAAAGGCCGTGGAATTGGCGAAAGAAAATCTGGTCAAATTTTTGACGGCAGAATAAAAAAATGTCTAAAAGTAACCGCCGAGTCAACACGTTGACCCGGCGGTTACTTTTATTTTTGAAATGGGTTATAATAAAGAGAATTATTAGCCTTAAGAAATTTTTTAACAATTAATATCAGTATTTTATGTCTGACGAAAACAAACAGTCAACCAATCGGTCAAAGGCGTATATCTTGTGGTTTAAAGATTTATCAATCGTTGACGTGCCATTAGTTGGCGGTAAAAATGCCGCTTTGGGAGAAATGGTCAACAACCTTATGCCTTTGGGGGTGCGTTTGCCGGACGGCTTTGCCATTACCGCTCACGCTTATAATTATTTTTTGACCAGAACCAACTTGAAGGAAAAGATAAAAAATATTTTAGAAGGTTTGGACACGCACAATGTGGCCGACTTGCAAAAAAGAGGCGCCTTAATCAGAGGAATGATTTTGAAAGAAGATATACCGTCTGATTTAGAGGCTGAAATTTTGGCCGCTTATCGACAAATGTCTGAGCAGCTTTACCAAACCAAAAATGTGGATGTGGCCGTGCGTTCTTCGGCAACCGCGGAAGACTTGCCGGGCGCTTCTTTTGCCGGCCAACAAGAAACTTACCTTAATGTTTCCGGCGAAAAAGATCTTTTGAAATCAGTTAAAAAATGCTTTGCCTCGCTTTTTACAAATCGGGCTATTTCCTATCGAGTGGACAAAGGCTTTTCTATGTTTGATGTGCTCTTGTCGGTCGGTGTCCAGAGGATGGTTCGGAGTGACCTCGGTTCGAGCGGAGTGGCTTTTTCTATTGATACGGAAACCGGCTTTAACAAAGTCGTCGTCATAAACTCGGCTTATGGTTTAGGCGAGATGGTTGTTAAGGGCGAAGTTATTCCTGATGAGTTTGTCGTCTTTAAGCCGACTTTGGAGAAGGGCTACAAGGCGATTCTCTCTAAAACCCTTGGCGAAAAGCATGAAAAAATGATTTACGGCAAAACCGGCACTCTAAAAGTGAAAGTTAAAGAAAATGATCGTGACAAATTTAGCCTTGGCGATGATCAGATTATCCAACTGGCAACCTGGGTCACCTTGATTGAAAAATATTTTTCCAAAAAGTACGGCCGTTACCAACCCATGGACGTTGAGTGGGCCAAAGACGGCAAAACTGGTGAATTGTTTATTGTGCAGGCCAGGCCGGAGACGGTTCACGCCGAAGCCGACCCAAACCTTTACCGGGAATATAAATTATCCCAAAAAGGGTTGGAACTTGCCCGTGGTGTGGCGATCGGTTCTAAAATTGCCAGTGGCAAGGTGCGGGTGATTAGACAAGCCAAAGAAATGTCCACTTTCAAACCCGGTGAAATTTTAGTGACTGAAATTACCGACCCGGACTGGGAGCCCATAATGAAAATCGCGTCAGCGATCATCACCGAAAAAGGCGGGCGGACAAGTCACGCGGCAATTGTTTCGCGCGAACTAGGCGTACCGTGTGTAGTTGGCACCGGCAATGCCACCAAGGTTCTAAAAAATGGCCAACAGATTACAGTTGACTGCTCATCTGGTCAAGAAGGTTTAATCTACAAGGGTGACTTGCCGTTTGAAGTGATTGAACACCGTCTAAATGAAATTCCGACACCGCGGACCAAGGTGACGTTAAATGTTGGCTCGCCTGAAGAGGCTATGAAAAATTACTATTTGCCGGTGGCCGGTGTTGGCTTGGGACGTTTGGAATTTATTATCACATCTTACATTAAAATCCACCCAAACGCTTTGCTTGATTTTGACAAAATCAAACGTTCTCGCGACCGCGCTTCACAAAAAATCGCAAAACAAATTGAAGCGCTGACCAAAGAATATTCCGGCAAGAACAAACAAGATTTTTACGTCAACGAGTTGACGGAGGGAATTGGAATGATCGGCGCGGCTTTTTGGCCCAATGAAGTAATTATCCGCTTTTCTGATTTTAAGACAAATGAATATCGCACTTTGATTGGCGGTGAACTCTATGAACCGGAGGAAGAAAATCCAATGATTGGCTGGCGCGGCGCTTCTCGTTATTATGATCCAAAGTTTAAGGCGGCTTTCGCGCTTGAAGTCCAAGCCCTGGTCAAGGTCAGAAAAGAGCTGGGGCTCACCAATGTTGTGGCGATGGTGCCGTTCTGCCGCACCCTGGAAGAAGGGCAAGCGGTCGTGCAGATTATGGCCGAAAACGGTTTAGATCGAGAGAAGAATAAAGAATTGAAAATTTATGTGATGTGTGAAATTCCTTCCAACGTTATTTTGGCAGATAAGTTTTTGGATATTTTTGACGGTATGTCCATCGGTTCAAACGATTTAACACAGCTGGTGCTGGGGCTTGACCGAGATTCCAACATTTTGGCGCATATCGGCAACGAAAATGATCCGTCCGTCAAAACTTTGATTGGCGCGGTGATTGAACGTTGTCGCGCGCGTGGTAAGTATGTCGGCATTTGTGGCCAAGCACCTTCGGACTATCCGGATTTCACTGAATTCTTGGTCAAAAGCGGTATTAACAGTATGTCTCTTAACCCGGACGTAATTATTAAGATGCTTTCGGTTGTAGAACGGGCAGAGAAAATTACCGAAGGCGTTGTAAAGAAGAATTAATCCAAGTATGTCAAAGGTTATATTTTTTGAGTTAGAAGATTGGCAAAAAGATTACCTCAAGAAGAATTATCCGACGCCGGAAGATCTTGTTCTCATCGACGGCCCTCTTTTGGCTGACCGTTTGCCGGCCGAGAAGGAGACAGAGATTATTTCTGTTTTTGTTGATTCGCGTTTAGATGAAAAAGTGCTCAGCCATTTTCCTAACTTAAAATTAATCGCAACGCGTTCTACCGGTTTTGACCACATTGATTTGGATTTGTGCCGCCAGAAAGGGATTCAGGTGGCGAATGTTCCCAGTTATGGCGAAGAGACCGTCGCCGAATTCACTTTCGCGTTGATGTTGACCTTGTCGCGAAAAGTTTGTGAGAGCTATGACCAGGTGAGGGTAACCGGCAGTTTTGGTCTGAACGGCTTGCGTGGCTTTGATTTGAATGGCAAAACCCTAGGCGTCATTGGAACCGGCCGGATTGGCCGCAACGTGATAGAAATCGCCAAGGGTTTTAATATGAATATTATCGCTTATGATAAGTTTCCCGACGAGGAATATGCCAAAAAGATGGGTTATCGTTATTTGCCGTTCGTGGAGGCGTTGACGCAAGCTGATATTGTGACTCTCCACATACCCTACACAACTGAAAATCACCACTTGTTAAACACCGAGACGATTGCTCAAATGAAAAAAGGAGCTTACCTCATCAACACCGCGCGCGGTTCTTTGGTGGAAACGGATGCCCTTTTCAAAGCGCTTAAAAATGGGCACTTGGCTGGCGCCGCGCTTGATGTTTTGGAGGAAGAGGGAATAGTCAAAGATGAGATGAATTTTTTGAGCAATAATTGGGAGGGTCCGCATGACCTCAAAACAGTGTTACAAAATCATATGTTGGTTGACATGCCAAACGTGATCGTTACTCCGCACAACGCTTTTAATACCTGGGAGGCCCTAAAGCGGATTTTGAACACGACAATAAAAAATATGACGGAGTTTGGCGAAGGGAGGCCGGTTAATATAGTTAGCGAAAGTTAAAAGTTAAAAGTCAAAAGTTTCAAGGGGAGAGGCAAAACCTCTCCCCTTGGGCGTGCACTCTGGCCCTTCGCTAGGTGCGAAATGCAAAATGCTATATACTATCCATTGTTATGTTTAATTTTAAAATTGAGAAAAAGTCTTCCGATAGTCTGGCGCGCGCGGGAGTGATTGAAACACCTCATGGAGTGATTGAAACGCCGGCCTTTGTCACAGTGGGAACCAAGGCGACGGTTAAAGCTCTTACGCCGGAAATGGTTGCGTCGCTTGGCGCGTCGGTGGTTTTGGCCAATACTTACCATCTTTACCTTCAGCCAGGGGACGAGCTAGTCAAGGCGGCTGGCGGCTTGCACCAGTTTATGAATTGGCCTGGCCCAATGATGACTGACTCCGGCGGGTTCCAAGTTTTTTCACTTGGCGCCGCCTTCGGCGAAGGCGGCGTTTCAAAATTTGTGAGTGGCCATGATCCAAACAAAAAGTCCAAAGAACAAGCAGGAAATATTGCCAAGTTGGCGAAAATTGACGAAGATGGAGTTGCTTTTCAATCACACATTGATGGGAGCGCTCATCGTTTAACTCCAGAGAGGTCAATGCAAATCCAACACAACTTGGGCGCGGATATTATTTTTGCGTTTGACGAATGCACTTCTCCCTTGGCGCCTTATGATTATCAAAAAGAAGCGATGGAGCGCACCCATCGTTGGGCCAAACGGTCGTTGGATGAACACAAGCGCCTTGGCGGGCCACAGGCTTTGTTTGGGATAGTTCAGGGGGGACGCCATCAAGATTTACGCCAAGAATCATCGCGAGTGATTGGGGGAATGGATTTTGCCGGCTTTGGAATTGGCGGTTCGTTTAATAAAGAAGATATGGGCACGGCGGTTAGTTGGGTGAGCCAAAATTTACCTGAAAATAAACCAAGACATCTTTTGGGGATTGGCGAACCGGAAGACATTATCGCGGGAGTCAAGAGCGGCGCTGACACTTTTGATTGTGTCGCGCCAACTCGAATGGCTCGTAACGGCGCATTGCTAACTGCCCGAGGACGGTTAAATATTTTAAACGCTTCTTGTCGTTGCGATCTGGCGCCGATAGAAGAAGGATGTGGTTGCTATACTTGCCAAAATTATTCTCGCGCCTATCTCGCGCACCTGTTTCGCGCTAAGGAAATGTTGGCGGCGACCTTGGCTTCAATCCACAATCTGTATTATTTGATTAATCTAACGAAAAGGATTAGAAGAGATGTTTTAGAGGGTAGGTTGTAAGACGGAAAATGGTGGCGGTTGACCGTTGTCCAGCTTGTTCGTGATTTTATTTTTCATTATCTTGTGTTAAGCTTGCCGTGTGTCTAAAAATGTTTTCCAATTGAAATCTAAAATTAAGCCGGCCGGGGACCAGCCCAAGGCAATTTTGGCGCTCAACAAAGGTCTGACCAAAGAGTTGGGCCATCAAACTCTTTTGGGGGTAACTGGTTCAGGCAAAACTTTTACGATGGCCAATGTGATTGCCGCCCAAGATAAACCGGTTTTGGTCATTGCTCACAACAAGACTCTGGCGGCTCAGTTAGCGCAAGAGTACCGCGATTTTTTTCCCGATAACGCGGTTCATTATTTTGTTTCTTACTACGATTACTATCAACCCGAAGCTTATGTTGTCGCGTCTGATACTTATATTGAAAAAGACGCCAGTATTAACGAAGAAATTGAACGTTTGCGTCATGCTTCAACGCAAGCTTTGCTCACCCGCCGTGATGTGGTTATTGTCGCCTCGGTCTCTTGTATCTATGGCTTGGGGAGTCCAAGTGAATATGCCAAAAGTCACCTCTTTTTTAAACGAGGTGACCAATTGTCCCGGAGCGACCTAATCCGCCGTTTAGTGGAGATTTATTATGAACGAACAAATGCCGACCTCTTGCCGGGACAATTCCGCGCGATTGGCAATTCGGTGGAAGTTATGCCACCGGGTGAGAGAGCGATTGTGAATATTAAAATTGAAGGAGACAAGGTGACGGAAATAATCATTTTGGACGCCGTCAGTCGCGCCATTGTTCGTGAATCTAAAGAAACTTTCTTTTTTCCAGCCAAACACTTTATTACGCAAGAAGATGAACGGAATCGGGCAATTATTTCTATTAAAGCAGAATTAGAAAAACGCTTGGTTGAGTTAAACAAAGAGGGTAAAATCTTGGAAGCAGAAAGATTAAAGCGCCGAACCAATTATGACCTCGCAATGATTCGGGAGGTTGGCTATTGCAACGGAATTGAAAATTATTCACGTCATCTTTCTGGCCGCGCTGCTGGCGAGGCGCCGGCCACGCTCTTGGATTATTTCCCGCGCCAAAAAGATGGCTCGCCTGACTTTTTGACGATTATTGACGAGTCGCACGTGACCGTGCCGCAAATTCGCGGAATGTATGCCGGCGATGAAAGTCGCAAAAAAACCTTGGTTGAGCACGGTTTCCGATTGCCGAGCGCTTTGGACAATCGTCCGCTTAAATTCCCGGAGTTCCAAGAAAGGATTGGCCAGGTGATTTATACAAGCGCGACGCCAAGCGAATATGAAATAAGCGAAAGCCGACAAGCGGCGCAAGAAGCCGGTTTAAAGCCGGAGCTTGGTATCGTGGAACAAATTATCCGCCCGACCGGCTTGCTTGACCCGATGATAGAAATTCGGCCAGTCAAGGCCTCAAGTTCTAAAAAAGCCCAAGCTTACGGCGGTCAAGTTGCCGATTTTATTGTTGAGGCAGAAAAAGAAATTAAAGCTGGCAATCGAGTAATTGCTACAACCCTAACAAAAAAAATGGCAGAGGATCTGTCACAGTTTTTGAGAGAGAAAAAAGTAAAATCGGAATATTTGCACAGCGAGGTAAAAACTTTGGAGCGGATTAAGATTTTAACCGATTTTCGCAAGGGCAAGTTTGATTGTTTGGTCGGGGTCAATCTTTTACGGGAAGGTCTAGACTTGCCGGAGGTGACCTTTATTGGCATTTTGGATGCTGACAAAGAGGGTTTTTTGCGCTCGGAAGTTTCTTTGATTCAGACGATTGGTCGAGCGGCGCGAAACGTAGACGGCCGAGTAATTCTTTACGCGGAGGTAATCACAGGTTCTATGCAAAAAGCGATAGACGAAACTAATCGGCGACGAGCCCTGCAAATTGCCTATAACAAAAAACATCAGATTACTCCTCAATCAATTCAAAAAAAGATTAATGACATTACGGAAACTTTGGAAAGCGAGCGGGCAAGGACAGTCGGTGAAATGCTTACGGTGGACAGCAAGCTGTTTGGCGGTAATTTAAAGAAGGTGATAAAGGAAAAAGTAAAACAGTTGAACGAAGCGGTGAAAGAGCTTGATTTTGAGACCGCGGCGATTATCAGGGACGAAATAAGAGCTCTGGAACAGAAGGCTTAGCAAAAAATAAAAACGGCGGGTTCTTGTTTGTTATTTGTAACCATGGTACACTAGAATAGTGTCGTGTGTACCTCCTTTCCGTTTGGGGTGTCTGGAATTAGCCCTGTAGGCCCAGACACCCCATATTTTTTTAGATGACGATGGTTTCGGTAGAGGTCCCTGCTCCACAAGACCATTCTTCCCGTTTTTATTTTTCTGTTTTTATGTTATAAACACATTATCACCCCGTGGCCGAATCATGGGGCGTTTGGGCGTAAAAAGCTAATTTTATGGAAGACAAAATAAAAATTAAAGGCGCGAGGACGCATAATCTAAAAAATATCAACCTGGAAATCCCGCGAAACAAACTCGTGGTTTTTACCGGACTGTCGGGCTCCGGCAAGTCATCGTTGGCTTTTGATACGATTTTTGCTGAAGGTCAGCGGCGTTATGTGGAATCGCTGTCAGCTTACGCCAGGCAATTTTTAAAACAGTTGCCTAAACCGGAAGTAGAGGAAATATCTGGTTTGTCGCCGGCAATCTCTATTGACCAAAAATCTCGTTCACACAACCCGCGTTCCACGGTGGCAACCATTACCGAAATCTACGACTATTTGCGCGTTCTCTACGCGCGAATTGGCCATCCCTATTGTCCGGTTTGCGGCACTAAAATAGAAAAATTATCCAACGAAGAAATTGGCAATTTTATCAGAGATGAAATCTCTAAACATTCCACTGCGAGCGCGGTGGAAATTTACGCGCCAGTTATTCGCGGCCGTAAAGGAGAATACTACCAATTGCTCTATGATTTGCTGGAAAAAGGTTACTCAGAAGTAAAAATAGACGGCGCGCGTCACAAATTGCGCGAACGGATTGTGATGGCCAGGACCAAAAAGCATGATATTGACGTTTTGGTTGACGAAATTGAATTGGTGGGCTTCTTGAGTCAAAAATCAGAGTCAAAGTTAAAAAAAGAGGTGGATCGAGCGATAACAGAGGCAGCTAACGAGCGATTGTCAGAAGCCGTGGAACGGGCGATCAAAGAAGCCAATGGTTTGGTCAAAGTGATAATTGGAGGGGAAGAATTTTTGTTGTCGGCTAAATTTGCCTGCCCCAATGATGGTTTTTCTTTTCCAGAAATAGAACCGCGTCTTTTTTCTTTTAACTCACCTTACGGCGCTTGCCCAGTCTGCCACGGTTTGGGGACCAAACACTTGTTCGGCAACGAACCTTGTCCAGAATGTTTGGGCGCGCGTCTGCGGCGAGAGGCCCTTCATGTTTTCATTGGTTCAACCAAAGAAAAATCAATCAAACAAGCGGAAGATGGAAAAGTTAAAACGAAAATAGAGAGAACCGGACTAAACATTGTTCAACTGACCGCTTTGTCTATTCGTGAAGCGACAGAATTTTTTGCTTCCTTAAAATTGACCGCTAAAGAAAAAGCCATTTCTGAAGTTTTGTTGCGCGAAATTGAAGCGCGCTTGAAGTTTCTTAATGATGTCGGTTTGGATTATATCGCGCTTGACCGGCGGGCAGATACTCTTTCCGGCGGCGAGGCTCAGCGGATTCGTCTGGCCTCGCAGCTTGGCTCACGTTTGGTCGGCACTTTGTATGTTTTAGACGAACCGACGATCGGTTTGCACGCGCGTGATAACGACAAATTAATCAAAACCTTGCTTGAGTTGCGCGACTTGGGCAACTCTATTTTGGTGGTGGAACATGATGAAGACACAATCTTTTCTTCTGATTATTTGGTGGATATTGGGCCGGGGGCTGGCGTGCACGGCGGGGAAATTATCACTTCCGGTTGGACGGAAAAACTTTTAACGGCCAAGAAAAATAATTTTGGTTCGCTGACGGTGGATTATTTGCGCGGCGAAAAGGAGGTGCCTTTTCCGGCGAAGAGGCGGCAAAACGACAAGGGTTCAATCAAAATCCGGGGGGGCAATATTTTCAACATCAAAAATCTAAATGTGGATATCCCGCTTGGCCGAATGGTGGCGGTGACTGGAGTTTCCGGTTCTGGAAAGTCTTCTTTGGTTTACGAAATTTTGTATAAAAATTTGCAAGGTCGCTTGGAACGGCGTTATCGGACCAACGAGGTTTTTAACTGCAAGGAATTTTCTGGTTCGGAACATTTGGGGCGAGTGATTATGGTTGACCAGTCACCGATTGGCCGCACTCCGCGTTCCAATCCGGCCACTTATACCGGCGCTTTTACTTTTATTCGCAATTTGTTTGCTTCTACTGCGTTGGCGAGAGCGCGGGGCTGGAGTCCGTCTCGTTTTTCTTTTAATGTCCAAGGTGGTCGTTGTGAAGCCTGTCAAGGCAATGGGGAAATCGCGGTGGAAATGCACTTTTTGCCGACGATTTTTGTGCCTTGCGACGTTTGCGGCGGCAAGCGTTATGAGAAGGATACCTTGGAGGTGGAGTACAAGAAGAAAAATATTTACCAAGTGCTCAAGATGACAATTGAAGAAACACTCCTCTTTTTTAATGATATTCCAGCTATTTATGACCGTTTAAAAACTCTTAACGAAGTTGGTTTGGGTTATTTGGAATTGGGGCAACCAGCCAATACTCTTTCCGGCGGCGAGGCACAACGAGTTAAAATTTCGTCCGAACTTTATCGGCCACAAACTGAACGGACCATTTATCTTTTAGACGAACCGACTATCGGGTTACATTATGAAGATGTAAAAAATTTAATAGAAATTTTGCAAAAGTTAGTAGAAAAGGGGAACACTGTTTTGGTCATTGAACATAATATGGAAGTGATTAAAAATGCCGATTACGTGATTGATATGGGGCCGGAAGGCGGCAACGGCGGTGGCCAGGTGGTCGCTGCCGGCACACCGGAAGAAGTGGCTTACGCCAGTGGCTCGCACACGGCCAAATATCTAAAACGAGCGTTGAACTTGAACAAGAGAGACAAAAAACAGTAGTATTAGCAAAGAGCCAAGTTGACCGGCTCTAAGTCCTTTTATGTTTTTACGTATTGATATCACAAAGTATAAGCTGCCAGACAAACCGGGCGTTTATTATTTTTTGGGGTCGTCGAAACTTGGCAAGACAACAAAAGACGCGCGTGGGGTTTTGTATATTGGCAAGGCCACTTCTCTCAAAGATCGGGTGCGCAGCTATTTTAATGGCGATCTTGGCGAAACTCGCGGACCAAAGATAGAACAAATGCTTTTGCAAGCGGCTGACCTGAAGTGGCAAGAAACCGATTCAGTGCTTGAGGCCTTGATTCTGGAAGCCGAGCTTATAAAAAAACATCAACCGCCATATAACACCCGCGAAAAAGATGACAAGAGTTATTGGTATGTGGTTATCACCAAAGAAGATTACCCGCGCGTCTTGATGAGACGCGGGCGCGAGTTAGAGAAAGACTTGTCCCGAAAATATGAGATTGAAAAAACTTTCGGTCCATTTCCTTTTTCGTCAGAGTTAAAAGCGGCCCTAAAAATTGTTCGCCGGATTTTCCCTTATCGCGACACTTGTTTGCTTTATTCTGAAAAAAATAAGGGTCTAAAAGTTCCGGGTTTGCGCGGTTGTTTCAATAGCCAAATTGGTCTTTGTCCCGGAGTTTGCACGGGCGCGATTGACAAGAAAACTTACCGTCAAATAATCAAGAATCTGGGGCTCTTTTTTGAGGGCAAAAAAGAGCAAGTGGTAAAAAATTTGGAAAAAGAAATGAAAATAGCGGTCAAAGCGCAAAACTTTGAGGAAGCCGCGCGCTGGCGCGATCAAATTTTTGCGCTTAAGCATATCCAAGATGTTTCCTTGCTAAAAAATACCAAAACAGAAAATTTTTTGTTTGAGGCTGGAGCAGAACTAGTTAATCGTCGGAACGGAAAAGAGAAGACTGTTTTTCGTTTAGAGGCTTATGATGTAGCGCATTTGGCTGGGGCCGGCACGGTTGGCGCGATGGCTGTATGGGAAGGGCGCGAACTAAATAAAAGTGAATATAGACTTTTCAAATTGCGCGGTCGGAGCGCCAACAAGAGTGACGATACCGGCAACCTGGCGGAAATTTTGCGGCGACGTTTTACGCATCGGGAATGGAGGCTGCCGGATTTGGTTGTAGTTGATGGCGGACAAGCGCAATTTAACGCGGCTCAAAAAACTTTGAATCAGCTGAACCTTAGTCTGCCCTTGGTTGCGGTCGTCAAAGACGAAAAGCACCGCCCGCGGGAAATATTGGGCGAGAAGACAATGGCCAAGAACCACCGGCGAAAAATTTTGGCGGTTAATGCCGATGTCCACCGTTTTGTGCTTGCTTACCATAGAAAAATTTTACGGCAGATGTTAAAATAAAAAGAATGGATTCCTATCCAAGTTCACTTTTTGATTTATTTATTTTATTGTCCTCTCCTACTTTTTGGTTGGTGGCGCTTCTTATCTTTGTGGCGGCCGCTGTTTTGGGCTATTGGTATCGCGGCCGCAGCGGCCGAGTCCAAATGTCCATAAAGGAAGCAAACCTAAAAACCAGGCAAATCAAGGAGTTGGAAAAAATTAATCGTGAATTGGAAAACAAAAATCGCGAACTTTACGCCAAAGAACTAGAGTTGGTGATGGCCAACAAGCGCTTGCAGTCCCTAGAGGCAGCCAAGTCAAAATTTATTTCAGTGACCACTCATCAATTACGGACGCCTCTGGCCGCCATTAAGTGGACTTTTGATATGGCCGTCAAGGGTCAGCTGGGCAAAGTTAATGAAGAGTTCAAAAAGTTTATGGAAAAGGGCTTCCAAAGCACCGAGAGGGTTATTTCCATTGTGAATGACTTGCTAAAAATAGACACGATTGAAACTGGCAAGTTAGACTTTGTTTTCAAACCAACGAATATTGTTGATTTAATAAACAATGTTATAGGCGAGTTTTGTAACCAGGTAAAGACTCGGCAATTGGAAATTATTTTTGAAAAACCCGCTAATCGGGTGCCGTTCGTAGAGATTGATGAAAACAAAATTAGAATGGTTCTGGAAAACTTAATAGACAATGCCATAAAATACAATTTGCCAAATGGGAAAATTTTCATCAAGATAAGCGACGCTCGTCTTAACAGCGCGGAAAGCAGTTTGCAAATATCAATTACCGACTCGGGCATTGGGATCCCGGACGGCGAAGAAGACAAAATGTTTCAAAAGTTTTTCCGAGCCAGCAATGCCATCAAACAAGAACCGGATGGCAGCGGTTTGGGGCTTTATATCACTCGAGAAATCATAGAGAAACATCATGGCGCGATTTGGTTTGAAAGGGGCAAAGATGGAGGTACCAGTTTCACTTTCACTTTACCTTTGCACCAGAAAAAAGTATAATGGGGAGCAGGGAAAAATCCTTGATTTACAAGCTTTAAACATCTAATTTTATAAAATGACAAAGAAAATATTGATTGTTGAAGATGATGAGTTCCTTCGTTCTCTAAATGCCAAACGTTTGGAAGGGGAGGGTTTTGAGGTTTTGGTAGCGGTTGATGGCAACGAAGCCTTGACTAAATTGACCGAAATAAAACCAGACTTGATTTTTTTGGATTTACTTTTGCCTAACGTGGACGGTTTTGAAGTTTTGACTAAAATCAAGCAAGATGAAACAACCAAAAATATTCCGGTAATTGTCTTTTCTAACTTAGGACAGGCTGAGGATATTGAAAAAGCCAAAAAATTGGGCGCCGATGATTTTATGGTCAAAGCCAATTTTACGTTGGACGACGTCATCAGCAAGATTAAGGAGACACTCAAGTAGTTGATTGGTTTCTAAATTACTCTAAAGTTGTTGCCATACTGCTTTTAACTTTTAACTTATTTTCTTCTTGTGTTAAAATATAAGCATGTCTTCATCCTTGATTAGGGTCGGAGTTATGCGTGGCGGTCTTGGGTCTGAATATGAAGTCTCGCTCAAAACGGGCGCGACCGTTTTGGAGTATTTGCCGCGCGAAAAATATCAACCGCGAGATATTTTGATTACCAAAGATGGCCAATGGCATATGGATGGCTTTGGGATAGAACCGGCTCGTTTGCGAAACAGTCTGGATGTCGTCTTTAATGCCTTGCATGGCGAGTTCGGCGAAGATGGGCAAGTTCAAACCTTGCTTGATAACACAATGCTGCCCTATACCGGTTCTGGCCGTTTGGCTTCGGCGCTAGGAATGAACAAGGTGGCCGCCAAAGAAATTATCTCGCGCGCCGGGCTGAAGGTTCCGCGCGGTGTCCACCTCAAGTTTAAACCGGAGACTAATGCTGAAGCAGTTGCTTATGACGTTTTTTTAAAAATTTCACCGCCTTGGATTGTTAAGCCGGTTGGTCGCGGTTCCTCCGTCGGCGTCTTTTTGGCAAAGACCTTTGATGACTTGGTTGTTGCGGTTTCGGAATGTTTCAAAATCAGTGAAGTCATCTTGGTGGAAGAATACATCAGAGGGCGCGAAGCGACCTGTGGTGTGGTGGATGATTTTCGCGGACATAAAACTTACCCGCTCTTGCCGATTGAAATCGCGCCGCCGGCTGGCAAAAAGTTTTTTGATTATGAAGCCAAGTATTCCGGTCAGTCAACTGAGATTTGCCCTGGTCAGTTTTCAGTTGGAGAAAAAAGAGAACTGGGCGAGTTGGCGGCGGCTGTTCATAAACTGCTTGGTCTTAAGCATTACTCACGCACTGACTTCATCGTTTCGCCACGCGGAATCTATATTTTGGAAGTCAATTCTTTGCCCGGTTTGACAGCCGAATCTTTGGTTCCCAAATCCTTGGCGGCTCTTGGCGTCCCCCTGCCGCATTTTTTGGACCATGTTGTTTCCCTCGCTTTAGGCA
>ENA-UPSM01000899-UPSM01000899.1-activated-sludge-metagenome-genome-assembly--contig:-NODE-899-length-41149-cov-7.081082_pt1 | contig 41149 bp, 25 predicted proteins | sample MGYA00238181_ERZ773283 | MGnify/ENA primary metagenome ERZ773283 (study PRJEB29023, sample SAMN05720199) | activated sludge metagenome | isolation source: Anaerobic digester | place: Japan... | reverse complement strand
AAGGATCCATTTCGCGAGGACGACTTGGACTTTAAAAAAGGTAGGGCGTTTTCGAGGCGGCGTCAAGCGCATGACCAACGCCATGCAGGAGGGAACGCCCACTGGCCGGCGAGGTCGGCTCCGATCGAAATACGACTTCTCATCCAAGTCCTCACCCCTGCCAAGGTCTTCGTGCCCTGGAAGCTCGTGAACCCCTACGTCTCCTTCAAGGACCACCACGGCAACGCGTTCACCGTCACCCCTCCCGGAGTTCTGGTGAGGTGACAAAAAACGGGGCCTTGCGGGGCCCCGTGGATCATGCGACCCTGCAGCGACGCCGCGGGGTTTCGTTTTGTCTGCGATTTCGGGTCTTCCTCGACTGTTCCCTGGAATCGGACCCGACGCTCGACGATCAGTTCGCCTTCGCGTACCGAACGGTCTCGCCTTCTTCATCGGTCAGGGTCAGGGTCGAGCCGGAAATCGCGTATTCCCCGGTGATCTGTTCCGATTCCACCGGAATCGACTCCCAGGAGGTCTTGTTGTCGCTGAATTCCAGCTTGGTTTCCGTCGTGGTAAGGATTTTTCCCGATGTCGACCAGGTTCCGGAGGTCCGGACATAGCGAGGTCCTTCATCCGCAGGGATCGAGGGATCATCCACAAGGACCTGGTATGTGCCGTTGGAATTGAACGTCATGACCAGAGTCGAGCCTTGCACGGAAGCGCTCCAGGTTCCGACCAGCGCGTTGTCCGTACCGCCACCGGGTCCGCCCTCGCCCGCCTTGATGGTGATCGTCGCCGATGCCACCGGGCTGATCTTGGACCCCTTCACCACGATCGCCTTGATCGTCTTGGTGGAGCTGATCAAGATCTTACCCGTATACAAGCCCCCCGAAGACGGCGTGGGCTGCCTTCCGTCGATCGTGAAATAGATCTTGACGCCGGCGTTGGCCGGGATGATTTCCACCACCTGTTCCGTGGCGTAGGTCCCCGTCCCGGGACTGAAGCTCGGCGCGACCACCACTTCGGCAGGCACGACACCGCTGGTGCCTTGCACATAGCGCGTCTCGTGGCCCCCGATCGTAAGACTCAGGATCTGGCCGGAGACCAAGTACGTCCCCTTGGTGGTGGTGGGCTGGCTCGAAACCGGATACCAACTCGTCCCATCCGCGCTGGTTTCCAACTTGTTCGCCACGACCGACAGCTCGTCGCCATTCGCGGTCCAGGTGCCGGTGGTCTTCTGCTGGCTGGAAACACCGGCCACCGATGTCGTGACCACCTGCACGTACGAGCCATCCGCACCGATGGTCAGCACTGTTTTGGAATACTCGGAACTGTCGCTCCAGACACCGACGATGGGATTGGATCCGGAATCGGACGAGCTGGAGGCCCATCGTCGCAACCGGTCATCGTACCGACGACGGCAAGCGCGAACGCGGCGAGGAATGCGAATGATCTTCTCATTTGGGAAATTGTCCTTTGTTCCATTGGGGGAGTTTTTAGGGGAAGGGAAGCCGTGGATCGCTCTTCCACGAAGGATCGGATCGCACGACTCGGCCAATGTAGATATCAATGCCCGCATCCATCTCCGCCATCGCAATGGCAATCCGGTGCCGTGCGCTCGCAAGGTTTTCCCGCGAAGTCGTCGATCCCACCCCGGGAAACCAAGCTTGCGACAGGCGCCGGAATTCCTGGAAACGTCCATTTTATCGGACTCGACGAGCATCGCCGTTCTCCTGGGCGAACCCCGATCCGTTCGAATCTCCACACAGGTTTTCCGGGCGTTTTGGAACCCGCCATCGCCGATCCGGCATCTCTCGTTAGGTTCCCCTCGTCAGGAATCCACTTTCCCAACATCGCCGGAGAAGCGAAACATGCGCGGAACATCGTTCACGGGAATCGCCTTGGCCGTGTGCCTGGCCACCAGCCGCTCCCCTGCGGCCGACGCCTTCCACTGGGGCAACGTGGCTATCGGAGGCGGCGGGTTCGTCTCGGCGGTCCTTCCCTCCTACCTGGAGAAGGACCTCTTCTACGTCCGCACCGACGTGGGCGGCGCCTACCGCTGGAACGAGGCCGGCAAGAAGTGGATCCCGCTCAACGACTGGATCGGACCCGACGAACTGGGCCTGTGGGGCATCGAGGCCATGGCGGTCGACCCCAAGACCCCGGGCAAGGTCTACGCGATGGCGGGAACGTTCTACTGGAACATGATCGAGGGTCGAGGCCGATCGGCCTTCCTGCGCTCCAGCGACTACGGCAAGACCTGGGAGAAGATCTTCGTCTGGGACACCCTCAAGCAGCAGTTCAACGTCCACGGCAACGGCATGGGGCGCGGCAACGGCGAGCGCCTGGCGATCGACCCCAACGATCCCGACGTGATGTTCTACGGATCGCGCAACAAGGGCCTCTGGAAGAGCGTGGACAACGGCAGCACCTGGTCGCACGTGGACGCCTTCACCACCGCTGCGGGTTCCGACACGACCTGGAACGGCGCGGGGTTCTCGTTCGTGCAGTTCGCGCCAGGTAGTTCCACCACGCTCTACGCGGGATTCCTGCGCGAGAGCCCCAACGTCTTCCGGTCGACCGACGGCGGCAAGAGCTGGACCTCGATCCCCGTCCCGCCCAGCTTTGGCACCACCGCGGGCGGCGCGAAGATCGCGTTGATGCCCCAGCGCATCGCGATCCCCTCCGGCGCAAGCGCGTTCTACGTCACCTTCGCCGACGGCGCGGGCCCGCACACGATGGCCTGGGACGAAGGCTGGGGCCCCATCTGGGACGGATTCGGTCGCGGCGCCATCCTCAAATACGACCTCGATTCGGTCAAGTGGTCGGACGTCTCGCCGGAAGACTTCATCGACGAAGGCGCCACCGGCGCCGGCGACTACGACAAAACGAGCGTCGCGGCCGGCGACTACGAGTACATCGCCCCGTACGGCGGCATCTTCGTGAATCCGTCCAACCCCTCGGAGCTGGTGGCCACGCACATGGGCTACCGCGGGGCGCAGTTCTGGAAGCTCGACGCCACCGGCAAGAAGTGGAAGGACGTGTGGGGATCGAACATCTACCACACCAAGGACGGGGGCAAGACGTGGGCGAAGTCGTTCCAGTACTACTGGATGGACGGGGGCAAATTCCCGGCGGTCGAACAGATGGACGCCAACGGGATCGGCTGGTTCTTCGAAAGCTCCATCCACTGGGCGGGAAGCATCGCCATGGATCCGTTCAACCCCAAGCGCGTGTTCGTGACCTCGGGCAACGGCGTCTACATGACCGAGGACATCACCGACTACACGATCACGCCTCCGGCCAACAGCTGGGACGAGGCAGTGATGGAACAGCGCCAGGTCTGGAAGGTGGCATCCCACGGGATCGAGGAGGTCGTGCCCATGGAACTCGTGAGCATCCCCGGCGGACCGCTGATCTCCACCATCGGCGACTATGACGGATTCCGTCACGACGACGTGACCGCCTACCCCGCCACCAAGCACCGCACCAACGTGAGCGGCACCATGCTGAGCATGGGCACCACCCGCGCGCTGGCCTGGGCCCCCAAGGCCGGCATGCTCGTGAAGGTCGCCGACAAGCGCCTGGTGGAGCCCGACCAGTACTCCAAGGTGCCCGTATCGCCCCTCCAATTCTCGTCCGACAGCGGCCGGACCTGGACGACCAACGCCCACGAGAGCCTGGACACCACCCTCACCGGCGGGCGCGGCGTGGCAATTTCCACCGACGGCACCGTCACCCTCTGGACCCCCGCCTACAAGAGCGGCAAGGACGCCGATCTGGCCGTGCGCCGCTACTTCAACGCGGCCTGGACCACGGTGACGGGAATCGACGGATCGTGGGTGGTCGCCGATCCGCTCGACGCCGACGTCTTCTACGCCTACCTGCGGACCGAAGGCGCCGTGTACAAGAGCGTCGACAAGGGCGTGACTTTCGCGAAGGTCGGCACCCCCGGCGCGAGCGACTTCCTGAAGATGCGCGCCACCCCGGGACGCACCGGCGACCTGTGGCTTCCGGTATCCAGTTCCGGCAAAGGGACGCTGCAGCGCTCCACCGACGGCGGCGCGACCTGGAAGACCGTCGGGAGCTTGGACGACTGCCACGCGGTGGGCTTTGGAAAGGGCCTGCCCGGCGCCAGCTACCCGTCGATGTTCATCTTCGGCAAGGTCGGCGGCATCGGGGGCGTGTTCCAGTCCGACGACACGGGCGCCACCTGGAAGCGCGTCAACGACGACGCCCACCAGTACGGCGCGGTCGCCAACGGCCAGTTCGTGATCGGCGACATGAACACCTACGGCGTCGTGTACATGAGCACCGCGGGCCGCGGCATCGCGGCGCGCCTGCCGGGACAGGATCCGACCACGTCGATCCGCGAAACCGGACGTCCGGCCGCGACGGGTCTCGCGTCGGTGGCCGTGCGCAGGGTCGGACAGGAACTGCGCGTGTCGGGCGCCATGCCCGGCACCCGCCTGGAGATCCGCGACCTCAAGGGCGCCCTGGTGGCCGCCGGACCGGCCGACCGCGACGCGCGCTTCGCGTTGCCGTCGAATTCCGTCTACGCGGTGAGGATCACCATGGGCGGACAGTCGCGCGCCATGATCCGCTGAGTCCGGCCTCCGACCGCCCCTTTTCGCCTCGCCGGACGATGTCCGACGGGGCGTTTTTTTTTGGGGAGATTCCCGTTCCCGGCCATCGCGTGGACACCGGAACCACGGAAACGTGGTGTTGCCCTTCCCCAACGGAAATCGGAAGATTCCAATCGAACAGTTGCCCGTTGTTCGCAGGCATCCCGCACGACCGCCGGGCGCCGCAAGCCCCTGGGTCTTTCGGAGGATCCGCCGTGACAGGTTCCGGCATGCAATACCCGCCCGCCGTCGGGAATCCTAACTTCTGCCGACCACCGGCTCCGTCGCGGGGCGATCGCGGCGGAACCATCCAATCCACCATGGCGACGACGCCGACCATCGCGCGGGAAGAATCCGGCATGACAGATTCCATCGACTCCGGGGCCGCCTTGCGGGAACCGGATCCCCGAACCGTCCGGCCCTGGCGCGCGATCGTGTTCGATTTCGACGGCACGCTGGCCGATTCCTACCCGCGCGTGGTGGGTCTGATCCCGCGCCTGGCCCGCGAATTCCGGTTCAAGGTCCCCGCTCCGGAAGAGATCCGCGAACTGAGGGAGATGTCGAGCCCCCAGATCCTGTCGCGCCTGGGCATTTCCTGGTGGAAGGTCCCGATCCTGCTCTGGCGGGCGCGCGCCATGATGCGATCCGACGCGTCGCCCATCCCGTTGTTCCCGGGGATCCCGCGGCTCCTGAGGTCCCTGGACGCCGCCGAGGTCCAATGGGGGATCCTCACGTCCAACCACCATGCGGTGGTGCGCCGCTCCCTGGAACTGGGCGGAGCGCCCGAACCGGGCTGGCTGGAATCGAGTTCGGGGCTGTCGAACAAGGCGCAGCGCCTGAAGCAGATGGCGCGCGCGCTGGATTGCGCTCCGCACGAGATGGTCATGGTGGCCGACGAAACCCGCGACGTCGAAGCCGCCCGCGATGCCGGAATCGCCATGATCGGCGTCGACTGGGGCTACAGCACTCCCGAATCGCTGATGCGCCACGGAGTGGACCGGCTCGCGAGGAGCCGCGAAGAACTGTCCAGGATGCTCGGGATCACCATCGACACCGAAGCCGACTGAGGTCGTCGATCATCGGGGATGGGGGGGGGACGACGGCCGCCGGATGGGGAACACGGGCTCCGGCGACCGCTGATCGGGGAGTCGGGGAATCAGCTGCGGGACAAGTCTTGTCGGCGATCGCCGCGGTCGCAGGCGTCGTTCACGAGCTTCACGGAAAGAGCGATCCAAAGGGCGATCAAAGCGAGCATGGTCGTCATGGTGAACCTCCCCGGCGCGATGGGCCCGAGGCGGAAAAGGGTTTTGGCGGAACTGATGGACAAAGGATAACGCGAAGCGTTCCGGAATTCAGTGACCTGCGTCACACGCGACGGATCCCGCTCCTCCGCGACGATCGCGGAACGGATTCCGTCGGGCCGGTGGCGCGTTTTGTGCGCGCTCGGCGCAAAGCCGCCGGCCTCAGGCTGGGCGACCACCCGTCGGCGTCAACGGGCATCTTGTGGATCGGCGGAACCGTCGCGCCGGAACAGGCGCACGCGCTCCGGGAGCATACGCGCCATATGGCCGGATGCCTGCGGGAAGCATGACGAAGTCGACCTACCGCGAAAATCAATAACGCAGTTGATTGAGTGGTCGCTCGAACGGCCTGCGTGACCAAAGACCACCAATTGCCCTTTGCAGCTTTGCTCTTTGGCGAACTTGATGATTGCGGCCAGGGCGTCCAGTAGCCATCCCTTTTCGTCCAGGCACGGTAAGCAGCGAAGCAAACCAAAAAGGCTCCACGCCTTCGCGTAGAGCCTTCCGATTGCCGTCGCCGATCAGGCCGATTCGCTGTTGGTCAGTTCCTCATGCATCGAACCTTCCCAACTTCGTCCGGGCTTCCCCCGTGTACCATGGTTCTTCCGCTACCGTAAAAGATGTTCTTGTACTTGCCACCATAGCCGTCGTCGTAGGGGAGCCAGAACGTCGAGCTTCCACCATCGCCGTATACGGATCCCGGGATGTCCAAGGTCGGAACCGAGGCCGGATCCACGTATTCAAGCCCGAAATCGACCGTCGGATCCCAGACGTTCCATCCAGCAGGGCAGATTCCGTCAAGAGGGACATCCGAACCGTAGGCTTCTTCCCAGGTGTAGTCTCGGCCGGAGGACGTGCAATCCGCCGTATTGCAGACTCCAACAACCGGGCCGCCGATGGGGCCTTTGTAGTTCAGGTTCGAGTTCCAAACCCAGGACCATCCGTACAGGACGACCGGGTATTTGTTCCCGTCGCGCGGGTCCGTGTAGATGCCCGATGTCGGCACGGTCAGTTTGAGCGTGTAGCTCTTGCTGCTTCCGGCTCCATTCGCGACTTTGATCACCACCTCGTCAGATAGGATCGACGTGGTGAAGGGAATCGTCGTCTTGTTCATTGCGTTGCCCACCTGAACCGTTGCGTTGGGATCGGCGGGAGCGGCCGACACGAGAACGGATTTGGTGCCTGGTTCCAACTCCCACTCCTGAACCACTGGCGACGACGATGTAAGCACTCTGGTCACCCCTCCGACCGTGATGGAAGCCAGAGTCAGATCGTAGCTGATGGTGATCGTTTTCGGGGTCGCAGCCAAACTGTTCGTGTATCCATCCCGCACGGCGATCGCGTTGATCGTGGCCGATGCGCCAAGTTGGAACGTCGACGTTCCCGGCACCAGTTTGAGCGGACTCGAGACTGTGGCCGGCGTGCCATCAAGGGTGTAATAGATGGTAGCGCCAGCCGTGGTCGATGTGATCGTCACCGTTTGAGTCCCGAATCCACCCGATGCACTGATGACCGGCGTGCCCACGATGTCCATGACGGTCAACTTGACCGCATCGACAGCCTTGTTTCCTGTCGTATCGATCGCTTCGATCGCGATGGTATTGACGCCTGTCACCAAACCTGTCACTGCCAAGGAATAGGTCGAACCGATCGCATTGGCTGGTTTCCCGCCAATCGTTACGGATTTCAGAACCGTGTTGTCGGTGACGGTCCAAGCCAGGTTCGCCGAAGTCGTGCCGTTGGGCAGCGTCTGATCGCCCGTTCCCGTCTGCCTCACCACCACCGGATCGATCGTGTCCTTCCAGGCGCGGGTGATCGTCACCTTGTGCGAGGCCTGCTTGCCTGCGATATCCTTGGCGATGAGCGTGAACTCGTTGGCTCCGATCTTCAGACCCGTCGCGTTCAAGGTGTAGACGCCGTTGGTTCCCGTCGCGACGGCTCCGTTGATGGTCACCTGGTCGATGCCGTTGTCGTCGACCACCTTCCAGCCCAATTGGGCCGTGGTGGTCAAGTAAGGCACGGTCTTGTCGCCCGTTCCGGTCTCCGGCGTGATCACGGGCGCTCCCGCATCGTCCTTGCGCGTGATCGTGAGACTGTCGGTACTTGTCTTGCCTGCGGCATCCTTGGCAGTCACCTTCACTCCGGTGGGGCCGACCTGGAGGGATTCCAGGGCGTAGGAATAGATGCCCGCCGTACCGGTGGCCGGCTGGCCGTTGATGGTCACGCTGGCCACGTCGACGTCGTCGGTGATCTTCCACGACAGCACGATGGCGCTGGTGGTGTAGCCCACCGTGGAATCCTTGGTGCCCGCCTGGCGAACGATGACAGGTGCACCCGCATCGGTCGCACGCTGGATCGCGACCTCGTCCCGAACCTCGTTCCCGGCGGTGTCGAGGGCGACCATGACCACCGTGTTGGTGCCGTTGGCCAGGTTCACGGTGCGCGCGTAGTTGCCGTCGGATCCCGCCACGGCTTCGCCACCGATGGTCACGGACTCCACTTGGTCGTTGTCGGTCACGGTCCAGGCCAGCACGTAGCTGGTGGTCTCGTAGGACACCGACGTGTCCTTGGTTCCCGCACCGCGCACGAAGCGGGGCGGGATCGAATCGTGGTAGGCCCTGCGCACGACAACGGAATCCGTCACGACGTTCCCCGATCCGTCCTTGGCCAACATGCCGATCCTGAATTCACCGATTCTCGGCAACGCGATGGCTGCCGCGTAGGTGTCGCCGGTCCTGGCCACTTCCTTGCCGTCGATGGACACGCTCGCCACCGACACGTTGTCGGTCACGTTCCAGCCCAGCGAAACGGAGGTGGTCGCGTAGGGAACCGTTGTGTCGGTGGTTCCCGCGAGCCGCACGAACCGCGGGGGCGACTTGTCGGCCGCGCGCTTGAGGCTCACGGTCTCGTAGTTCGAGATCCCTTTGATGTTGGTCGCATCGATGCGGTAGCTGCCTGCTTCGCCAGGAGCGGGAAGATCGACCACCACGCTGAAGGTATCCTGGTCGCGCCGGGCGACCTTGCCCGCGATCTTCACTCCGGTATCGGGAATTCCCGACAGATCCGACACCAACCACTTGAGCGTGGTCGTGGCGGTCTCGATCGGGAACTCGGTCCCGTCGGCGGGACCGATCAACTTGAGCCGCGGCGCGCTGGTATCGGGCGGCCCCTTGCGGGACACGGAAACGCTCGCCACCCCTTTGTTCCCGAGCTTGTCCCAGGCTTCCACCAGGATCTCGGTGGTCTTGCCGGGCTCCAACGCCAAGTCGTAGACAAATTCCGCCTCGCGCGATTCGGCGAGATTGCCGTTGATCTTCACCGAATCGACGCCCGACGTGTCGGTCGCATCGGCCTTGACCAGCACCGACTGGACTTCGTACCCGAACCCGGTGCCGTCGACCGGGCTCTTGATCCGTACCTGCGGGCCTTCGTCGTCGACGGCCGAAAGGACCTCGAACGCGAACACGGCGCGGACCGTGTGGCCCTGGTCGTCTTCCAGGACGATCTCCAACCGGTAGGTTCCCGACAACGTCGCCTTCTTCGCGACGATCGAAACCTTGCCTTCCAGATTCAGGATCTGGGGGCGCCCCGACACGTCGGGCTCGGTGATGTCGAATCCTCCCGACACGTCCACCGTGTCCTGGTACACACCCACGGTGGCGCGCACGATCTTGCTGGTCGCCTCGAAACTTCCCGTCACACCCACCGCTTGGCCGCCGGCCTGGATCTGCGCGGCCATCGAGACGTTGGTCGTCACCCGCACCGGCGGCGGCGGGAAGAGCGCATTCGTGTCGTTGGCGATGACCCCGTTGGCCACCAGCTCCTTGACCCGTTCATGGACCGCCTGGGCGGTGATCCCAAGCGCCCATTCCCCATTGGCGGGAATCACGGAATCCAGCCGCTTCCCGGATTGCACCATGATCTTCATGGCCTCGTTCAGGACGGCTTCGTTGTCGACCCCGAAGATCGAGTTCCGGGGGAACCCCAACTTGGACACGATCGCGTCGTTGGCGACCAGCAGTTCGGCGAACTTCTTGACGAACGAGGCCGAATCGGATGCCGGATGTTCCGCCAAGCAGGCGTCCGACTCCGGATCCGCAGGAACCACAACGACTTGCAGAAAACCAGATATCCGGATATGGATTCCCATTCGATGAAAACCGGATCCGTTAAGAAACCGATGAAATGAAAAACATGCCCGAAGCCTATTGACAAGCATTGTCGGCGGCGATAGGTTCTAGAGGAACCAGTTCGGTCTTCGCGCCATTCCCCAAAGCTCCAGCACGATTCCTTCGCTTTCGTTCGATCCGGGTTCTGAACGGGATCCGTCCAATCCGGACGGATCGGTCGTTCGTCGCAACCTTATCCAGCATCCGGAGCACATGGCCCGTTTTTCCGCGATATCCTGCGTCTGCAAGGCCCTCCTGAGGAGCCTGGAGGACCACTGTCCCCGCGAGCTCTTCGCGGGCCAGGTGCCGGCGTTCAGGATCTACCAGCCGGAATCGTTCACCACGCCGCCGCCCGACCCCGTGGTCGAAGGCTTCACGCTGTTCCCGTGGAGGATCGCGCCCAACGCGCAGATGCGCAGCCAGCCGCCCCGCACCGACGCCCACGGCGACAAGTTCCGACCGAGCCTTCCGCTGGACGTCCACATGGTCGCGACCCCGTGGGCGGCCGACGCCGAGCGCCAGCTCGCCTTGCTGGGGTGGATGGCCAGGCACCTGGAGGACCGGCCGATCTTCGACGCCAACCGGCTGAACGCGGCCTCGACGTTTTCCGGTCAGGTCTTCCAGGCCCACGAATCGGTGGAACTGGTCTGCGATCCCCTTCCCGTCGCCGACCTGCTGGGCCTTTGGGACAAGTTCAAGCCGCGGCTTCCCGCGTCGGCGACCTACGTGGCGCGCGGGATCCTGCTCGATTCGGAGGTCGCGATGGAATCGGGCGCCCTCGTGAGGAACCGCACGTTCGAGTACGCGGCCCCGGGAGGAGCCCGCAATTGAGCGAAACCGTTTCGCACGAACCTCTGGCGGGGATCCGGTTGTGGGATCCTTGGAGCCCGAAGCCGGCCGACGGAATCCGTTTGCACGCGGTCCATCCGTCGCGCCCCGGCAAGAGGTTCCCTCTGGCCAGGTCGTCGTCCGGGGTCCACACCCTGCATTCGATCCCGCACCTGGACCATGCCCCGGAGTTCCTTCCGACCGCGCTCGTGGTGGAACTCGACGACCCTTCCCGCCAAGTTCTTCCCGTGCGTCTGGAACCAGCGCTTCCCTGCGACGGAATCTGGTCCGACATCGGCACGGCGTTCTCCGGCATCGCTCCCGCTGGAAGCGTGCCGCTGTTCGCCCATCCTTGCCGCCAGGCACCGGCCGGATGGGTGCGCCTTCGCGCCTCGCTGCGACTGGGATCGTCGAACGTCGCCGTTCCGTGGGCCGTCATGGAAGTCCGGCACGGCTCCAGGCTCGTCGCGGCGGGATTGTCTTCGCCCACCGGCGAGGTCGTCGCCGCGTTCGCTCCACCCGCACCCGCTCGTCGCCCCATCGGGCTTCCCGCCAGCGAGGAGTTCGACACCAGATCGTGGTCGTTCGACGTCATCTTCCGCTGGTCGTCCGACCGTTTGACGGATTCCGTCCCCGCCCTCGCGGCGCTGGCGTCCCAGCCCGCGGTCGCGGTCCAGGCCGACGTGCCCGACAAGTTCAAGACGCTCCGATGCGGCCCGGGCGAGACCATCCTCTCGTCGGGCCCCAGACCCGGTTCCTCGACAGTCATCCTCCAAGCATGAACCAAACCCAGGGAGTCCTCCATGCCTGAATACCTCGCGCCAGGAGTCTTCGTCGAAGAGACGTCCTACCGGGCCAAGACCCTCGAAGGCGTCTCGACGACGACGACGGGATTTGTTGGTCCCACACGCAGCGGCCCGGTCTGCCTGGAGCCCGACCTGGTCACCAACCTGTCGGAATTCGAACAGGTCTACGGCGACGGACAGCCCCTGGTGTTCGGAGCCACGACCATGCCGAACTTCATGTGGCACGCGGCGAGGGCGTTCTTCTCGGAAGGCGGCAAGCGCCTGTACGTGAGCCGCACGTTTCTGCCCTTGGACACCAACAAAGGCGCCGCGACATCGCCCTACGCACCGGTGGACGCGACCGCCGAATTGATCGCCGCCAAGACGGCGGATTCCAAGCTTTACCTGGACGGCCACGCCCGCTACATGGTACCCGTAGAAGTTCAGAGGCCAGAAGATCCAACCAAGCCGGATTCTCCGTTGAAGAAGGTCGTGGAGAATCAGCTTGCGATCCGTTATCGCCATCCAGGTGCGGCGGGCAATCTGCGGGTACGCGTTTCCGCCAAGCTCGGCCGCAACCTGCTTGGCGTGGACGCCAACGGAAAAGGGGTTTTGGGCACCCTGTCGCAGAACGACCTCGTGTGGATCTACGGCAGTCAGCCCAGCGAGACGGACGCCAAGAAGATGGAGAAAAAAGGCGACCTGTACCTGGCCCAGTGGAATGAAACCGATACCGCCTGGAATTTCAAACCGAAGTCCGGCGATTCCGTGAGCATCGACGAGCTTGTTGTCTCACCGAATTCCGGCGAAGGCGACACGGTCCGAGTGGTCACCTTGTCCATTTCGCTTCTGACCTTGGACGGATCGTCCGAGATCGCTGCCTGGAACGGACTTCCGGTACACCCCGACCACGCCACCGCCGGCATGGTCGATTCCCTCTTCGTCAGATTCGCGAACACTCCCGCCTCGATCGGCGACGCTCGACGCACGCCTCTGGTGATCGCCAAGCACGTCGAGATCAAGACGGCTTTTGACGTCCTGCCTTTGATCCTGGGTGGCACGATTTCAACCCCGAATTCAGACAACACGATACTGCAATTCGTCGCCAAGGAAGAAACGACACCCAAGAGTTTTGTCGACCTGATCCTGACCGGCGGGCACGACGGAGCGCGTCCGACCTCCACCGAGTACGAAGGCAAATCGGATCCCACCAAGCTTTATTCCACGGGCCTCAAGCAGTTCGAGGAGATCGAGGACATTTCCATCGTGGCCGCTCCCGGCATCACCTGGGGCTATGCCGGCGAACCGCAGAAGCAGGCCAACGCGACCATGGCGCTGTTGATCGCGCATGCGGAGAAGATGCGCTACCGGATCGCCGTGCTGGATTCCGCCCAAGGGCAGACGATTTCCGACGTGCGGAACATGCGCGCCAAGATCGATTCCAAGCACGCGGCGCTCTACTACCCGTGGGTCAAGATCGTGGATCCGATCACGCGGCTGGAGGCCGATTTCCCTCCCAGCGGATTCGTGGCAGGGATCTACGCCCGCAACGATGTGGAACGCGGCGTCTGGAAGGCGCCCGCCAACGAGGTCGTGCGGCTGGCCACGGGGTTCGAATCCAACATCTCCAAGGCCCAGCAGGAGGTGCTCAACCCCGAAGGCATCAACTGTTTCCGGTTCTTCGAGGGGCGGGGCAACCGTTTGTGGGGCGCGCGCACCATCAGCTCCGATCCGGAATGGAAGTACGTGAACGTGCGCCGCTACTTCGCCTATCTGGAACGCACCATCGAGAAGGGCACCCAGTGGGCCGTGTTCGAGCCCAACGGCGACCATCTGTGGGCAAACGTTCGCCGCACCATCGAGGACTTCCTGCTGAACGAATGGCAGAGCGGGGCGCTGCTGGGCAGCAAACCCGAACAGGCCTACTTCGTGCGCTGCGACCGTTCAACCATGAGCCAGAACGACCTGGACAACGGCCGCCTGATCTGCCAGGTCGGCGTCGCCCCCATCAGGCCGGCGGAATTCGTCGTCTTCCGCGTCGGCCAATGGACGGCCGATCGTCGCGGATAACCGGAACACACAGGATACAGGAGACGGAAAATGGCAAATCTTCGCGAAAGACCCTACGTCCAGTTCAATTTCCTGGTGGATCTGGGAACCGGAACCACGGATGGCCCCGAAGCGGGCTTCCAGGAGATCAGCGGAATCGGCATGGAAGTGACCGTGGCCGAATACCGCAACGGCAACAGCAAGGAGAACAGCGTGATGAAGGTGACGGGGCTGAACAAGTCCACCGACGTCACCCTCAAGCGCGGCGTGATCGGATCGCTGTCCTTGTACAACTGGCTCAACCAGATCCGCAACGGCGACCAGAACGCCATGCGCAACGTGGTGATCCATCTGCAGAACGAGGACCACACCCAGATCGTGCAGACCTGGAAGCTCATGCGGGCCCGGATCATCAAGCACACGAGCGGCCCCCTGAACGCCAAGGGGACCGACGTGGCCATGGAAGAGCTCGTGCTGGCCTACGAACGACTCGAGATGGAATGACGATGGCTGTCCGACGACCGCCGGGAGTCCGGTTCGACATCGCCGCGTCCGATCCGGGGGAAATCCTTCCCCGGATGGACATCGCGATGTTCGCGGGATTCGCGCAGGCGGGTCCTGTCGGGAAACCCGTGGCAGTGGACAGCTTGGCCGCGTTCGAAGGCGTGTTCGGGATCGCCTTCGATCTCGCCTTCGACGAAGCGGCGGGACGTCCGCTCCGTTCGCTCCTGCACGGCACCGTCGCGCGATTCTTCGCCGACGGCGGTCGTCGTTGCTGGATCGTGCGCGTGCTGGACGAGGCCACCGCGGTCCACGGCGAATTCCAGGTTCCTTCGGCGGTCGGAGCCGTTCTTGACGGAAACTGGAAGATCGCCCCGCGGATCCTGGAGGCACGCGATCCCGGATCGTGGTCCGACGCGATGGGGTTGTCGCTGCGTTCCGAATCGGTTCCGCTGGACATCCAGCAGGCCGCAGCGGATCCGGAATCGGGTCTTGTTTTGACGATTCCCGTCAAAACGGTGCGGGATGTCGCGGTGGGCGACCTGCTGGTGGCCGAGCTGGAACCGGGCCTGCGCGCGACGATGCTCGCGACGGAAGTTTCCGTGGACGAAGACAAAGGCGCGCTGTCGGCGATCGCGAAGACCCGGATGGGGCCGTCGGTGCGGCTCGTCCGCGAAGAAGACCTCCGCGGCCGCGGCGAAGCGCGGATCCGTTATCCGTCGCCGGTCCACGGCGCCGCCGAAGTCGACAGGCCCGCGGACATCGACTGGATCGCGTCCGGACGCGTGGGGATCCGGTTCGAAGTCGACGCCGATCACGCGCCGTCGCCGGGGACGGTCGGGCGGATCGTCTGGGACGGCCGCGAAGCCTGGATGCTGGTGCGCGAACGCCTCGCATCTTCGTCCGGGACCCGTCGGGGGAGATCCGCGTTGCGGCTGCAGGCCGATCTGCGCGAAATCGGCTTGGAAGACGTCGCCGCCAGGCTTGGCGAGGCGATCGGGAAGCGAATCCGCAAGGTGGACAGAATCCGGCATGAACTGGCCACCAGCGGCCCGTTCCGGGAGGCATCCAGCGGGACCTTCGCCGCCGACGCGTTCCCGTCGGATCTTCCGTCGTCGTTCCCCCTGCGGTCGGACGATCCGGGCGCCTTGCTGCTGCCCCTGTGCGACGACCCGGAATCGATCGCGCCTTCGGGACCTCGGCGATCGACGGCCCCCGCGCTCGAACGCGACGGCTTGGGAAGGTTCTCCAGCGACCTGTTCCTGGATGCCCGACTGTGCGGCGAACCCACCGAGCGCCAGCTCCCGAGCGCCGAGCAATTCATCCTGCTGACCCCCGATCCGGTCCCGCTGCGCGGCATCCACGCGCTGCTGGCGCAGGTGGGCGGCGGCGCGCCCGAGGAAGCCACCCTGGTCGCGGCCCCGGACGCGTCGCATCCGCGGTGGACCAGGAAGACGTCTCCCGACTCGTGGTGGACGGTGCATCCGCACCCGTCCGACCATCCGGAACGGACGGGGACGTTCCATCCGTGCGTGCTGGAGGACCTCAAGCACCCCCGGTTCATCAAGGGCGTCCCCCCCGGCCCGGACGGGACCTTCATGCTCCGCTGGACGGACCCCGTCCCCGGCGCCTCGTTCCAACTGCAGGAAAGCGCCGAATCGAAGGACGGCGCATGGAACACGATCTTCGAAGGGGAATCGAACCGGTTCGTGCGGCGCGACGCCGACGGCGGCACGCGCTGGTACCGCGTCCGCTCGATCCAAGGCGGGAAGGCCGGCGCGTGGTCGTACCCCGTGGAGGTCCGGGCCCCCGCCACGGGGTTCGTTCGCGTTCAACGACAATATCCGTCAACACTGGCCGACACCTCCGACCTGGTGCGCGTGCAGCGCGCGCTTCTGCGCGTCGCGGCCGCGCGCGGCGACACCCTGGCGATCCTGTCGCTCCCCCGATCCTTCCGGTGGGACGAAGCCAAGGCGCACGCCGACCGGCTGCTCCTGAAGATGGATCCCGTTCCCGCGTCCGACGGCATCGCGGACGTTCCCGCGCTGCGCGCCGACGAATCGAGGACGCTTTCGCACGGGATCCTGGCGCATCCCTGGATCGTCCCGGCTCGGGACGCGACGAATCCCGTCCCGCCCGACGGATCCATCGCGGGCCTGTTCGCGCGCGTCGCCTCGGAAGGTTCCCCGTGGGTCGCGCCGGGCGGCGTGCCTCTGGAAGGCGTCGTCGCCACCGACCTGGCGACGGACGTCGCCGACCTCCCGGGGCTCGTGGACACGCGGATCTGTCCCGTCGTCCGGTCGGCCCGCGGCTTCTCGCCGGCGTGGTTCGACACGCTGTCGGACGATCCCGAACTGCGCCCCGCCAACGTCCGCCGGTTCCTGGGCCTCCTGCGCCGTCTGGCGTACCGGCACGGGGTGGAATCCGTGTTCGAGCCCGCCGGACGCGCCCTGGAACGTTCCTTGGAACGCACGTTCCGCGACCTCTTGCGCTCCCTCTGGATGCGCGGGGCGATGCGGGGATCCGGCGAAGGATCGTCGTACCGCGTGGACGTGAAGACGGATTCCGACAAAGGGGCAGCGATGGTCGAACTCCGCGTCGCGCCTTCGCTCCCGCTATCGTTCCTTCTGGTCACCTTGCGCGCCAAGGGCGGCGGCCTGCTCGTGGAGGAACGCGCGTGATCCGGCCCTTTTCCGCCTTCAACTTCCTGGTCGAGATCGTCCCTTCGGGCGCGCGCCAAGCCCTGGTGGCGGGATCGTTCGCCGAATGCGACGGACTGGAGATGAACATGGAGATCAAGACCATCCGCGAAGGCGGCGGCAACGACCGCCAGATCCGGCTCGCGGGGCCTTCCACATGGGGCCAGCTCACGCTGCGGCGCGGCATGTCGGGCGACAGCCGGCAATTGTGGCGCTGGATGGCCGATTCGCTGGCCGATCCCGGGCTTCGCGCGGAGGTCGAGGTCGTGGTGGTTTCTTCCGACCACCAGACGGAAAATGTCAGGTTTTTGCTGTCGCGGTGCCTTCCCGTGAAGCTGAAGGCCCCCGCGCTCAACGCCAAGGACGGCGCCATCGCCGTGGAGGAACTGCAGATCGCCTACGAACGCTTCGACATCCGTTTTCCGGAGGCCGGAACATGAGCGGCAATCCCGCCAAGGCGCGATTGATCGAGCTGGACGACGACATGTCGGGCAAGAAGGCCAACGGCAAGGAAGTTTCCGTGCAGTTCAATCCGGAAACGCTCAAGCTCCAGTACGCCAACCAGATCAAGGACAACTCCTCCGGAGGCGGCGACCAGGCGCAGGGGACGTCGGGCCGGCAATTCGTGGGATCGGGGACCACAAAGCTTTCCGTGCAGCTGTGGTTCGACGCCACCGCGCCCGGCGACGGCGGCGCGGTCGACGACGTCCGCCGCATGACCGAAGAGGTCCTGTTCTTCATCCAGCCCAAGGAGACTCCCGAAGGATCGGGAAAGTGGCTGCCTCCCAAGATCCGTTTCCTGTGGGGATCGCTTCTGTTCGACGGGCTCGTGGATTCCGTGGAGGAATCGCTCGAATACTTCTCGAGCGAAGGAAAGCCGCTGCGCTCGAGCATTTCGATCGGACTGAGCCAGCAGAAGATCCTCAAGACGAAATTCGACGCTGCAGGGCGCGCCGGAGGCCCCAAGACCGGGTTCCAGACGCCCATGCGCGAAGGCCAGACCCTGCAATCCGCGGCCCAGGGCGCAGGCAAGGACTGGACGGAAGTCGCCAAGGCCAACGACGTCGACAACCCCCGGTTCCCGGGAGCGGGATCGCTCGTCGACATGGGTTCGACCATGAAGGGGAGGCGCTGAACATGCCCGTGGTGGTCGACCAGTTCGAGATGTTGCCGGAATCCGTCGCCGCCCCCGCCGACCCCGGCGCGGCGCGAAGGATGGAGGAGCCCGGACCCCGCCAGCGCGCCGACGAGACGCGCGTGCTGCTGGCGAGGGAAGCGGAGCGTTCGCTGCGCGGGAGAAGCTGCTGATGGCGGGGACGAACAACGTGGTTTCGTCGCGGCCCGAGATCCTGGTCGACGGTACCCGCAAGGCCGGACTGGAGTCGGGGCTGATTTCGCTCTCGATCCGCAGGACCGAAGGCCGGATCGCCGATTGCGAAGCCGAATTCTCCAACTGGGGAAACCGGCCCGACGGATCCGTGGGCTGGACCCTGTTCGACGGCGCGGACCTGGACTTCGGCCGGCGACTGGAGTTCAAGCTGGGGGACGGTTCGCTGTTCGACGGCAGGATCCTGGCCATCGAAGGACGGTTTCCGTCGGGCGCGCCGCCCGTGCTGGTGGTGCGCGCCGACGACGGCCTGCAGGCCTTGCGGATGGTCCGGCGCACGAGGTCGTTCGAGCGGATCTCCGACGCCGACGCCGTGCGGCGGATCGCCGGCGACCACGGGATCCCGGTCGACATCGACATGCCGGGGCCGACGCATCCCGTGCTGGTGCAGTCCAACCAGACCGACCTCGCGTTCGCGCAGGAGCGGGCGCGCCATCGCGACGCCGATCTCTGGTTCCAGGACGGAACCCTCCACGCGCGGCCGCGCTCGTCCAGGCAGGGCGCCGGATTCGATCTGGTCCTGGCCCGGAACCTCATGTCCTTTTCCGCCACCGCCGACCTTGCGCACCAGAGGACGGAACTCGTCGTGAGCGGATGGGATGTGGAACGCAAGGCCGCGATCTCGCGGCGGATCGGGTCCGACGCCCTCGCGAGGGAATCGGCGTCGGGGCGCACCGGCGTCGCCATCCTGCAGGAGCGGTTCGGGGATCGGGTCGATTCGGCCAACCACGGATCGCCCTTCGACGACCAGGAAGCCCTGGGCTGGGGCGAAGCCCGGTTCCTGGCCGCGGCGCGAAGGTTCGCGCGCGGACGCGGGGTCGCGGTCGCCGACGCGAGGCTGATCCCCGCGTCCCGGATCGGGATCCGCGGAGTAGGCCCCCTGTTCGAAGGCGAATGGGACGTCGTGGAAATCGAACACCGGTTCGACGGCGAATCGGGGCTCCGGACGGAAATCGTCGTGGAACGCGCCTGGATCGGGAACGCCGCATGAGCGGGCCCTTCGATGCGTTCCTGGACGACCGCCAGCCGCAAGGCATGGGCGGCCGCTGGTTCGGGGTCCACACGGCGGTCGTGGTCGACATCCGCGACCCCGACAACCAGGGGCGCGTGAAGGTGAGATTTCCGTGGGCCGCCGACACGGGATCGGATTCCTGCGAGGCGTGGGCGAGGCTCGCGACGCTGATGGCCGGTCCCGACCGGGGGACCTGGTTCGTCCCCGATCCCGACGACGAGGTGCTGGTGGCGTTCGAAGGCGGCGACCCGCGGCGACCCTTCGTGCTGGGAGCGCTCTGGAACGGGTCGGACGCGCCTCCCGCGGCGATGGACGGCGACGGACGGAACGAGGCGAAGTCGATCGTGTCGCGCAACGGCGTGAAGGTGACCCTGGACGACAGGGACGGAAAGGAAAGCCTGGTCCTGGAAACCCCGGGTGGTCAGAAAATGACGCTCCGCGACGGCCCCGGATCGATCGAGATCGTCGACTCCAACGGGAACTCGATGAAGATGGAGGCCTCGGGAATCACGATCGAGACTTCGGGGAAGCTTTCCATCTCGGCGAGCCAGGTCGGCCTGTCGGCGGGGATGGTCTCGGTGGATTCCGGGATCTCGAAGTTCTCCGGGATGGTCCGCGCCGACACGGTGCAGACCAACACGGTGATCGCGGCGACCTACACTCCCGGCGCGGGGAACATCTGGTGATGAAGCACCCCGCAAAGTGGACCGCGCCGGTCCCGTTCTGGAACGGCGATGCGCCGGAAGACGACGACATGCCGCGCCCGCGGATCCTGCGGTTCGCGACGGATTCCTTCATGGAGGAACTGTTCGGGCTTCTGGAGCGCGATCCGCGCGGACTGCCCGCGCTGGAAGCCGAACCCGAGACCTGGAGAGGTCCCAGCCGCAGGAGCGAAGCGCTCCTCGCCGTGGACGCGTCGACGGGATCCGGACCGTTCCGCAAGCTGCACCGCAGGCTGCTCGCGCGATCGCCCGCGCCCAGGATCGACAAACCCGACACCGGAGCCTTGAAGCTCTACCAACCCGCCCACCAGAGGCACTACCTGGTCTCCGGAGTCCTCGCCTGCACGGCGCGTCCGGGATTTCCGGACCGCACGGTCGACAAGTCCCGCAACCAATCGGTGTCGTTGCTCGTGCGGCGGTTGGTGCCCCCCTCGAGCGGTGCCGGAACCAAGGACGCACCGGAGTTCGACGGTCTTGGATTCGCCAAGGACGGGTGGACGGAAGCCGCCTTCGTTCCCGGTGCCAGTCCGCGTTGGATCGGGATCCTTCCCGGCAAGGAAGACCTCCCCGTCGACGGCGAGGAAAGGTTGCCGTTGTTCCAGGCGCACTACCACGAGATCGACGGATGCGGGCGGCGCCTGTACCTGGGGACGGTTCCTGTCGGACGCAGGGAAACCTACCAGAACGCGGCGTTCGGCGCACGCAAACCCGCCTCCACGAAGACTTCGCTGGACCGGAAGGAGGAACTGGCAGCGCTGTTGGACAAGCTGGTGCTGGGGCCGTGGAAAGCGTTGTCGGAAAGCTGTTTCGACGCCAATGGCAAGGATCCGGTCCGCGATGTCATGAAGCCCCCCAAGGACGGAGACGGCAACGTCGATCTGGAACTGTCCCAAGGGGTGGATCAGATCAAGCCCGACCGGCTTTGGCGATTCCGATCCAAGCTGCAGTTCGCGAGCTGGTCGATCCTGGCGGAGCTTCGCGAGTTCCTTCTGCGATACGGAAAGCCGGCTGTGCAAGCCGCTCTGCGGGAGGACGCATCCGGCGATGGCGGGATCGCCTCCCTCCGAGCTCTCGCTTGGCAAGCCAGCGCTCGCGTCGAGGAAGGGTTCGGCATGAACCTCGCCCAGGCGCTGATCGCGAGTTCAAAGACGACGAACGTCGAGCGCCTGCGGAAGATCGACCGCGACACCTTGGCGGAGTGCATCTTCCCCGCGATTCCAGACAAGAACCAGGAGCTGGCCAAGGCCCTGCCGGATTTCCGGTTCCTGCTCGCCGACCCCAGGCACGGCTGTTTCCCGGGCTGCTCCGGTGGACCCTACACCGCGCGGTCCGAGACTCCCACGACACTCGACATCGAACTGGAGTCCTTGCGCGATCGCATCCTGGATCTTCTCGATCCGAACAACTCCGCGGCGCTGCCGGATCCCGTCGATGTTCCCGTCCAGAGCGGCGATGCCTGGTACGTGGTCCGGCTCGCGCTCGACCACCCCGAATGCACCCACCATGGACCGCTGCTCAGCGCTCCCACGGTTCCCTTCCGGATGGCATCGTACTTCGATCCGGATGCCCCCGTGCGCCCGGTGCGGATCGGACTCCCCGTGGACCCCACTCCCGAAGGCCTGCGCAAGGCCGACCGCAACACGGTCTTCATGCTTTCGGAAACGATGTGCAGCCAGATCCAGCGCATGAAGGGGATCGGATTCGTGGATCTGGTCCTGAGCGTGCTGCCATGGCCGTTCCACAAGGATCTTCCCAATCCCCCCAAAGGGTCCTGCGCCAAAGGCAACGAGCTCGGGATGATGCTCGTGGTGTCGATCCCGATCATCACGCTCTGCGCCCTGATCATCCTGATCATCATGGTGACCCTGCTCGACATGGTCTTCAAGTGGCTTCCGTTCTTCATGTTCTGGATTCCCGTGAAGAGCCGGAAAGGAGATGCGACCGCATGACGGATTCCGCCAAACTGTTCGGGAAGGGGATCGCCTTCCCGCCGCGCGTCGACGAGCTCGGCCGGATCGCGTGGTCGGCGGGCGAGGACAACATCGCGCAGTCGATCCGGATCCTGCTTTCCACGGGGACGGGCGAGCGCGTGAACCGGCACGGGTTCGGCGCGGGGCTCGGACGGTTCCTGTTCCAGCCGAACACGCTCGAGACCCACACCCAGATCGCCAAGGCGATTTCCGACGCGATCGCGAGGTGGGAACCTCGCGTGGATCTCGAATCCGTCGACGTTTCCGCCGACGCGGCCGATCCGCAATCGGCGCGCGCGGTCGTCGTGTACCGCCTCGCCGCCACCAGGGCACTCCAGCGCGTCTCGCTGTCGGTTCCCGTTTCCGGACAATCCTTGTCATGACGCACCGGAGTATCCCATGACCTTCCCGGCACCCAAGATCGACGACCGCAGGTTCCAGGACCTGGTACGCGAAGCGCTGGACCGGATTCCGGCCCATACGCCGGAATGGACGCATCTGGGGGAAAGCGACCCCGGCGTCACGATGGTGGAGCTGTTCGCCTTCATGGCCGAAAGCGTGCTGTACCGCGCCAACCGCGTTCCCGACGCGGCGCGTTCCAAGTTCCTCGATCTGCTGGGCCTGAAGCTTTCGCCCGCCCGCCCGGCGCGCGGCATCGCGACGTTCGATCCCGGAAATCGGACGGAATCCGTCCGATTGGACGCGGGCATGGAGCTTCGCGCCGGAGCCGTCCCGTTCCGGACCGCCGCAGCCATCGACGTGGTCCCCGTGGCCGCCCTGGCGATGGTCAAGGAGAAGGCCAGGCTTTCCGACGCGCAGACCGCGTACTACGACAGCCTCTACCGCTCGCTGAAGCGGAAGACCCCGAACTTGGTCACCTACCGCACCCGCATCCTCGACGGCGGGACACCGGTCGATCTGGGCTCGCAGACGGTGGACGGACGGCTGTGGATCGCGTTGCTGCTTCCCAAGGCGCCCTCCGCGCAAGGGCGCGACGAGGCGCGCAAGCGGGTCTGGCGCGATCTGGCGGGCAGATACCTGAGCCTGGGGCTGGCCCCGCATCTGGCCGACCGGCCCCGGAGCCTGGGAGCGACGCGCGGTGCGGGAAGCCTGGACGACCCGACTCCCGTCGCGAAGGTGGAAACCCCTTTCGCGACGTCGGAAAACGGCAAGGCCGTCGCGGGATGGAGATCCCGGCCCTTCCGGGGCGGCACCTCGCTGCACCAGGGTCCCGACGTGCTGGAGATCCAGCTCCCGTCCGATCCCTCCGATCTGGACATCTCCCCTTGGGACGACATCGACCCGCTGGAATCCGGCGTGGGCGAGTTCCCTCCCGCGCTCGACGATTCCCGTCTGGCCGACCGCGTGGTGGGATGGCTGCGGGTCGAGCCGTCGACCTCGTCCGATTTTTCCATCCTGTGGGCCGGCGTCAACGCCTGCTGGATCGAGCAGCGCAAGATCGTGGAAAACGAGGTGCTGGGAACGGGCGACGGTGGTCCGGACCAGGAGTTCAGGCTCCAGCACCCGGGAGTGGTGGCCTCCACGGTGGAAGTGCGCGTGGTGCCGTCGGATTCCGGACAAGCCTGGACGGAAATCGACGACCTCGCCGCGGCCGGACCCGAAGTGCGCTGGACGGATCCCGCCTCGCCTCCCGGCAGCGGCAGCGTCGACCACCGGCCGGTGGACGTCTTCGCGGTGGACGCCGCGGCGGGGACCGTCCGGTTCGGGGACGGCCTGCGCGGAAGACGCCCCGCCGCGGGAACCAAGGTGATCGCACGCTACCACACCTGCACCGGATCGCAGGGGAACCTTCCCAAGGATTCGATCAAATCGGGTCCGGATCTCCCGGTGGACATCAAGCCGACCAACCCGATCGCCACCTGGGGCGGTTCCGACCGCGAGAGCGTGGAGACCGGATCCAGGCGGGTCTCGAGCTGGATGCGCCACCGGGATCGGCTGGTCACCGCCGAAGACTTCGCCGAGATCGCGCGCTCCACCCCGGGTGTGGATCTCGCGCGCATCGACGTGGTTCCGGCGTGGCACCCCGACCTCGCCACGAGCCTTCCCGGCGACGTTCCCGGAACCGTCACGCTGATGGTGGTCCCGCGCGCCGACGCGGCGAACCCCGGCCGCCCGACACCCGACGCCACCATGCTGGACGCGATCTGCAGGCATCTGGATCCGCGCCGCCTGGTGACCACCGAGATCGTCGTGCAGGGCCCCAAGTATGTCGGAATCCGTCTGAGCCTCGGGATCACGGTGGCGGGCGGGTTTTCCGCCCCCGACGTGAGGGACCGGTTGGAACGGAGGCTTCGCCGATATCTGTCGCCGGTGCGCGAAACCGCGACCGCCGACGGCGGACCGAAGGTCATGGAATCGGGATGGCCGCTGCGCAAGGAGGTCAACGCCCTGGAGATCCTCGTGGAAGCCGCCCGCGAGGACGGCGTCCTGCGGATCGACCAGCTTCTGCTGGGATCGCTCGATTCCGCCAAGCACCAGGACGGCATTCGCCTGGAAGGACTCGAGCTCCCGTGGATCTCGGCGATTTCCGTCATGGTCGGCCCCGCCCTCCCGCTTTCCATGCTCGACGGCAAGACCGCGCCGGAAGTCGAGACGGAATCCGGAGGCGTCGTCTCGCGCCAGGTGCCGGTGCCCGTGGTCGCGGAGACCTGCTGATGCGGGATTCCAACCGCAGCCGGTTCGCGCTGTTCCTGGGCAAGGACGACTGGGGGCGGTTCCGCGCGCCGTCGTCCGCCGAAGGAACCTGGAGGACGTTGGACCAGACGTGGAACGATCCCGCGGCGGCCTGCCCGGTCTCGTGGAACCGCAAATCGGGATCCCTCGAGCTTTCCGCGCGCACCCAGGGGTTCAAGGCATCGGCCAACGACTTCCGGCCCACGCTGGACGATCGACGAAGCGCGGCCCGCGACCGGTTCGGGAACGTCTACAGGATCTCGCAGGACAGGACTTCCATCCTGGTGACGAATTCCGGCGACGGATCCGATTCGCGGTTCTGGCCGCCCCCCGTCGCCCGGACCGGTTCCGGTTCCGGGGCGTTCCGCCCCGCATCGGAGCCACGGCCGTCCCCGCCGACGCTCGCGGGGCTGGCCGTGCTTCCGGGACACCACCTGCTGTGCGGGATCGCGGGGGACGCTCCCGGGTTCCACCTGTTCGACCTGGTCGCGGGCGGACCGCCCACGAGGATCGACTGGACTCGCTCCCGGAAATTGTCGATCCACGACATGGCCTGCTCGGCCGACGGCACCGTCGCGGTCCTGGACCGGACGGACAAGGTCGTCTGGATGCTGGACCGCGCGCTCGACACCGGCGCGCCCCGACGCGATCCAGCAACGTCCGCGTTCGGCCCCGACCCGGCCGCCCCGGCGATTCCGGCGCCCGACAAAGACGAACGGCTTCTCCCCTGGAAGCTCGACGCCTCGTGGGATCCCGTGGCGGTGGATCTGCTTCCCGACGGATCCTGTCTTGTGCTGGAGCGGAGGGAATCCTCCGGGTTCGGGCGGATCTCCCTGTACCGCCAAGGGCGCCTCGCGGGATCGGTCTCCCTGGAACAGGCCTCCGGGGTCCTGCGCGGCGCCGACGGAACATTCACCCTGCGCGGCCACGACCTGGTCGTGGATCTGGAGGACCCGTCCTCTCCCGCGGCGCTGGTCGTGTCGGAAGACGGCAACCAGGCGTGGAGGTTCGTCCTGGAAGAAACCCGATCCACCCTGGAAGCGCGGGTCGCGGCGAGCGAACTCCCCTTGCGGCGCTACGCCGGAATCGACCTCGTCGGCGGGCCGTCGGGCGCATGGTACCTGTCGGACGGCGCGTGGGTTCCTCTGGTCGAGCTTCGCCGCAGACGCCACGCGCCCGAGGCCGTGGTCGTCTCGCCGCGGATCGACGGCGGACTCCCCGGAACCGCCTGGCACCGGGTGATGCTGGATGGACAGATTCCGTCTGGATCTTCGGTGGTCGTCTCCGCCCGCGCCGCCGACACCGAGGCCGATCTGGAATCGTCGCCGTTTCGCGAACAACCCGCGCCCGTCCTGCGCCGTTCGGGATCGGAGATCCCCTGGAGCGGGATCGCCACCGACGCCGGCAAGGGACAGGGCACGTGGGAGCTGCTGCTGCAATCGATCAAAGGACGATTCCTGGAACTGCGGTTGCGCCTGGAATGCGACGAGATGCGCACGCCTTCGCTGCATGCCGTGCGGGTCTGGAACCCCCGGTTCTCGTACGTGGACGAATATCTTCCTCCCATCTACCGCGAAGACGAATCGTCCAGGGATTTCCTGGAACGGTTCCTGGCGAACTTCGAAGGCATGCTCACCTCCATGGAGGATCGGATCGTCGGATCGACCGCGCTGTTCGACGTCCGCACCGCTCCCGACTCCACCTTGGATTGGTTGGCCGGGTGGTTGGGACTCGCGCTGGATCCCGCGCTCGACGAGCGGCGCCGAAGGCTCCTGATCCGCCACGCGCCCACCTTGTTCTCCTACCGCGGAACCCCGCAAGGGATCATCCTCGCCCTGCGGATCGGGATGTCGGAATGCCTGCGCGACCAGGATTTCGCGCTTCCCGCCCCGTCGCAGACCCAGCCGTTCGGAATCCGGATCGTGGAACGATTCCTGACGCGCGGTCGTTCTCCCGCCTTCACCGGACAGACGATGTCGGATCTGGAGTCGGCCGAATCCACCACCGTCGCCGCATGGACTCCCTCCATGGGCGCCGCGGAGCTGCATCGAAGGTGGTCGAAAGCCACCGGAGGAAACGAATCGGAATTCCCGATCCTCCAGACGAAGCCCGAACTCCAGGCGCTTTGGACCGGATTCTGCCTGGAACAGATCGGTCTGGTTCCCAGCTTCGCCCGCGACACGATCGACGCCTGCGGAGTATTGCCGGAAACCGTTTTGTCGGAAACCGGCAACAGAAAGGTCGACTGGCTGGGAAATCCGAACGCGATGCCACCGAAGGCCCGGCACCGGCTGGAACGCTGGCAGGGATACCTGCGCCGCAGATGGCTGGACATCGAGCGGTTGAACAACGCATGGAAGCGAGATTGCGCGTCCTTCGAATCGATCCCGCCCTTCGCGCGCGTCCCCGACCAGGAAGAAGCCTTGCGCGACTGGATCGTGTTCGAGACCTTCCTGGAACCGATCCACTCGCTGGCGCATCGGTTCCGCGTCCTGATCCCCACGGCGGGGCCTCTGGACGACCCGGCCGATTTCGAGCGCAGGCGCGACCACGCCCGCCGCATCGCCGCGCTGGAAAAGCCCGCCCACACGAGCTTCGACGTCGAGCCGTACTGGGCCTTGTTCAGGCTGGGCCAGGCGCGCCTTGGACTGGACACCGTGCTGGACGCGGGAAGCCGCGCCGACGCGTTCGCCCCCTGGTTCAGGCTCGGCTCGAGCCATGTGGGGTCCACCAGAATTCCCTACGAACCTCCACCGGACGACAGAATCCGGCTGGATCATGCCCTGGGCAGAAAAGAAGGAGAATGAACATGGGTTGCGGATGCCAGAACGGAACGTCCACCGCCGCGGTGGATCCCTGCCGCAGGGTCAACTACTCCCTGGGCATGATCCTCGGGGTCGACGACTTCGTGCAGGAATCGACCTACCACAGTTCGCACCGCGAAGCCCTCTCGAGGCTGGCCTTGGGTTGGGGGACCTTGTCGGGGCTGCGGGTCTCGATCGATCCTCCCGAACAGCCGGGAGACCTCGTGGTCGGTCTGCGCACCGGCCCGGGCGCCGCGCTGCTCCCCAACGGGAAGCTCGTGCATGTCGATTCCGACCAGTGCTGCAACGTCGCCAATTGGGTCGGGGAGCTCGACGCGGACACGTTCAAGCTCTCCGGCGCACCGTCGGGACAAACCGGCGACTGGGCCAAGGCGTGGGTGACGCTGTCGTTCTGCGAAAGCAAATGCGCCGACGTCCCCGTTCCCGGAGACCCGTGCCGCACCGACGACAAGCTCACGGCGCCGTCGCGGGTCCAGGACGGATTCCTTTTGGATCTCTCGTGGTCTCGACCCGATCAGACGGAAGAAGACGCGATCCGCGACTTCTTCCAGTGGACCCTTTCGATCGGCATCGACCAGACCACGACCTGCACCGAAGAACAGATCCTGACGGCGATCCGCAAGGCCGCGAAGGAATGGATCGAACGCCCGGCGGGATCGACGATCGTCCCGTCCGATTTCCTGGAAGGCGCGCCGGCGGCGGACCTGTTCTACAAGGAGGAACTGCTGCGTTCGGTGCTGCGCCTTTGGAACACCGAACTGCGTCCGCTCTGGTCGGTCTCGTGCTCCGACGCGTCCCGTCCCGCCGCGAACACCTTGGCCCTGGCCGGGCTTTGGATCCCGTTGCTCAAGAACGCGAACGCGAAATGGGTATTCGACGGCACGCGAACCATGGTGCTGGATCATTCCGAGCGCCCCGACCTCCTGAGCCTGCGCGCGGTGCAGGAAATGGCCAAGGACCTCAAGGAAATGGTCGCGGCCCCGGTGGCCCCTCCCGTGCTCCCGGCTGCGGGAGGCGACCTGTCGGGTTCGCTGGGAGATGCGACCGTCGTGGGACTTCAAAAGCAACCCGTCGCTCCCGAAACGCCATCGCCCAACGACATCCTGAGATACGTCGACGGAAAATGGAAAGGCGTGCCGTTTCCCGCCACCGTGGTGCCGGTGCCGGGTGGAGCGCCATCGGCGCAGACGAGCTTCGGGTTGGGCGTGTCGGCCGGGACATCCGCCGCCTTCGCCCGCGCCGACCACAACCACGGGACGCCGCCTGCACCTGCTTCCGTCGGCCGCCAGAAGACCCCCTACGAATTGATCGCGGCGGGAGAACTGATCCTGAATCTGGACGGCGACAACCTGATCGAGCCGGAAATCGTCTCGAGCTACCACAGCACGCCCAAACTCGTCGGGGCCGACATCCGATCGCTCTTCGTGGCGATCGAGTACGAACGCAAACCGCTCCAGAAGCTTGCGTCCAATCGGATCTTCCAGTTTTCTCCGGTGCTGGTCGACGAGTCGACCAACCGCTTCCTGATCTCGATCGACAGGACCACCGCGACCCTCAAGCGGTTCGGGAAGGAATTCGACATCGTCCGCATCGAGAGCCTGGACAAGGAATTCGGCGCCAAGCGGATTTCGTTCCAATACCAGGTCTTCGAGTTCGCATCGCCGGATTCGATCGGGCGCCCGATCGTCGACAGGGTGCGCAGATGAGCACGCCTTCCACTGGACTGCGGACCCCCATTCCCGATTCCGAAATCGCCAGCGTCCACTTCTTCAACGGCAGACTGGTCACTTCGGGCGACCTGGCCCTGGAGCAGGAATCGCAGCGACTCGCCGACCAGAGGATCGGGTCGGCGATCGGTGCCGGGGTCGTGGAAGGTCTCGGAATCGAATTCGTGTCGACCGACACGCAAAACGGGACCCTGCTGCGCGTGGACGCGGGAAGCGGCATCACCTCCAAAGGCTCGGCTTTGAAGCTCGAGACCGAGGTCGAATTGCGGATCGCGGCACCAAGCCAGAAAACGTCGACGACGTCGGGAAAAGCCGTGTTCTGCAAATGCGCCACGGCCCCGATCTGGAGTCGGAGCGCACCGCCTCCAAGCGGAGCGTACCTGCTGGTTCTGCGACCCGATCGCCAGGAACGCGGCAAGCGCTCCCTGGTGGGCACCGACCTTTCGCACCTGGGATGCGACACCGACACGATCGCCGCCGCCGTGCAGTTCGACCTCGTTCCCGTCGACACGTCGGGAATCGTGGCCGACAGCCCCGCCAGGCTCCGCCACGAACTGGCCCAGCGCTCGTTGCGACAGTCCACGCCCGGACAGGACGACGTCCTCCCGTTGGCGCTCGTGCATTTCGCCGTGGACACCCGCTTGTCGTTCCTGGACATGTGGGCCGTGCGTCGCACCACCGGGCGATCACGACAAATCATGTCGCGACCGTTCCTGGCACCGCACCCCGACGCCAAGCTCGCATGGAGCGATCTGGTCGGCGACATTCCCGATTCGCTGGGCGAAGCCCGCCTCTGCCAGTTCCAGGACGAGCTCGACACGGCATTGTCCAGCGGATCCGGCGCGATCCTCTCGTCCGATTTCCTTCCGCTGCCGTCCGCAGGCTTCCTTCCCCTGGAGCACGCCCGCCTCGAGTGGCGCGACTTCCTGGGAGCACACGCGGCGTCCGCCCCCGAAACACTCCCGGTACTGGAGCCGACGCTTGTCGGACCCATCGTGGCCGAAGCCGCGACCCGTGATCCTCTGGATACGGGCAGTCGTGTGCGTGTCGCGAAGGTGGCCGGACGCGACCTCGTGGTCTACTTCCGGGAATCGATCAATCGCACGATCGCCTCGGAGACGTGGTTCGATGGCAAGAGCGCGCGGATCGAAGCCGCATCGAACGTCCAAACCGCGATCGAGAAATTGAACATGGAGGTGAAAGCCATTCGTGCGATCTGGGTAAAGCCGGGTCCAGGATGGGAGAAGGCGATCCCTCCAGCAGGCACGAAGTCCAATGTCGATCTGGACCTGCGATTCACCGTTGGGGAATACCCTTCCACATCACCGGTTCTACTGAAGGGGTACCGGCATGTGGTGTTGAAAGGTGCCGGGAACAGCTCGCTGATTCGATCCGAGGACGAATCGGCTCTTGTCATCGAAGGTGCCGAATCGTGCCTTGTCGAAGACCTTTCTTTCGCGTCAGGCAAGGTCGTCGCGAACAGAAACCAGTCCGAACCCGGTCTTGTCGGCGCCATTTCGATCAAGGACGTCCGTTCGACAAACCTTTATCGCGTTCGAGCAACATGCCCCAGTGGGGGAATTCTCGCGTCATCGGCAATTTCCGTCCACAACCTGTCTCCGCAGACCAATTCCTCCGAAACGAAGCAAAGCATCAGAATCGTGGACTGCGTCGCGTTGGCGGGATGTGGCCAGCAAGGCATCCTGTGCGTCGATCCATCCGCTTCGATCCTGGTGAAGGACAACATCGTCGCGCGCTTGCCGGGTTCCAAACCGATATTGGAATCCACATCGACGACTCGTTGGATCGATCGCATCTCCAATGTCATGCTGGGACGCGTCAAGGGAACTCCACTCGCGGATTCGATCCAATCGCGACTGCCATCGAATTTCCGGCAATCGTTGCAGCAGTTTTCGAAAGGGTTGGAACAGCCGGACAAGGCTCAGCAGACCGTCTTCAACCGGATCAAGAGGGCGTCACGACGCGCGATGCAGAAGAATGCACGAGGAAGCCAGTTCTCAGGGGATCTCACCCTGCTCGCTCAGCAATTCGCCAAGGAGAGGGACACATTGCTCGCCAGAGGTATCGTCGTCGCGGCCAAAACGCTGAACGAAGTACGGATCTCCGGCAACCGGATAGAATCCACCGCTCGCGGAATCTGGGTCGCGGTTTCCAAACACAGCAAACCGAGGAACGGCCTCCCGCAAATTCGGGAATTGTCGATCGAAGGGAACATCGTCTCGATTCCGGAAGCGTCGAGCGAGCCTGGAATCCGATGTGGGATCTTCGTGGGAAATGTGGAATCGGTCTCCATCGATTCCAACCGCATCGACATCGGTGCGCAGGACGATCGTCGATCCGTGGAGGGAATCCGCGTGTTTGGTGCAACCGGTAGATTCCTTCGGATTGTCGGAAATCGCATTTCCGGTGCCGAGCCGGGAATCTGGTTCCGCCATGTGGATACGAACGAGACCGTACCCAAAGGGCGATCGAGGTCGTGGACCATCGCATCGAACCTGGCCGCCGAATCCCGGACTGTTGTTCAATTCGACCCGAAGTATTTCGATGAAAAGGCCCCTTCTCCCTTGCGCCTGGAAGACAACATTCCGTGACAAGGAGGTTCGCTGTCTATGTGCTTCCTGGATGGGATCGCACCCACACCGTAACGCCATTTTTTGTAAGACAGTTGTTGACTTTCAGAAATCCTCGCTGTATGTTCAAATCAAGATCGCGTATTTTTGGAGTCCTGGTGGGGCTATTCCCCCATGCCGAGGCTTTCTCTCACAAACCATTATTCGGATCGCGAACGGCCAAGCAAACCGTAGGCGATCCGGATAATGATGATGGAGCGGAAGTTCTGGTTCTGCGTGAAATAGCCCGGGGTTCGAATCCCTTCCAAGAATACCCGTCCTTGATCCCGTCGACAAAGTTCGGCGGGATCAAGGAGGCGATCCACCCATGATCGGCAACCGCGTCCATCGGGCCATCGTTCCGTTCGGAGGGAACCGATCCTGCGCACGGCGGATCGCCGCCGAATCGAAATTGTCGGACCTCGATCCGTGCGACCTCGGCTTTCCCGCGCGCTCGATCGTCTTCGTCCGGCATCTGCGATCGGGCACGCAAGGCTGGCCGGATCTGCGATCGCAGGGACGCCGCCCGGCGCTGGATGGCCACATCCCCGACAGCGCGGGCGTGGTCTGGTTCCTGGACGCGGTGGAGTGGCTGGCGTGCCTTGGGCGCGCCGCGGCCGATTCGCAACTCGATCGATGGTGGTGGAAGCTTCCCCACCCCGGTTTAGCGACCACCGATCCCGTGCTGGAGGCCTTCCTGCGGCACATTCCCGAAGGACGACTCGCCTGGAACCGGTTGGAGGCGGCAGGGTGCTCGCGAACCTTGGAGGCCCGCCTGGGCGAGCCTGGCATCGCGCGATTGGAACGCGCCTGGACAGAATCCGGTCTCTCCGGACGCGCCTCCGGAAATGGCGCCGATCTCCCAAGCCGATCTTTCCCTCCGTCGAGGGAGCCCACCTCGAGCCGTTTCCATCAGGATCGATCCGAACCCGACGGATCGCGCCACAAGCTTGTGACGGATCCTGTCGCAAATGCGCACCGAGGCGAGACGCCCCAGGCGACGCTTCCCGCACCCGAAGCGATCCCGCAAACGATTTCCACGACGGACACGATCGGAATCATCGCACCGCTTCTCCCCCTACCGGCTCCGGATCCCGATGTCGCGAACATGCGGGCTTCCGGTTTCCTTCGTGCCGGAGATCGGCATCAACCAAGCGACCCCGACGACAGGCGGCTTGCTCCAGGGACAAGCGGCTCCAGATCCGATCCAGGCGCTTTTCAGATCCGATCCGCACCGAATGTTCTCGAGCCGGAACGCATCGAAGTCGGCGATCCGATCGAACCGTCGCGGATCGATGCTGCCGAGGGCGACGATCGCGGATTGCCTCTGGCCAGCGCGCCGGGTCGGGTGTTCGAGTCGGAATTCGCGGGGCTGTTCTTCGTGCTGGGGGCGCTGCAATCCCTGGGGTGGATCCCCGACTTCACGCGTCCGCTGGACCGCGGGCTTGGAATCGATCCTCTGGAATACCTCGCACGTCTGGGTGCCCACCGATTTGGCAAGCGGTTCCAGCGCGACCCTCTGTGCGAATGGCTGGCAAGCCAATTCCCGTCGAAGCGAATCGAGGATGCGCCTGGGAGGCTCGCCGAACTGGAATCCCGGATCGGTCTGGCGCTGGACATGCGCCCGCGCGCGGCGCTCCATTTCCTGTGCCATCGGCGGGCCACGATCCTGGCTCGCGAATCGCGGATCGACGTGTTCCACCGCCTGGACGACCACCCGCTCGAAATCCGCATGGCCGGACTGGACCGCGACCCGGGATGGATCCCCGGAACCTGCCTGGATTTCAGGTTCCACTTCGGGAGCGGACGTCCATGAAGCCCGCCGTGGCGACCGGCGACAGATTCCGGCAACACGCGTTCCGGGCCGTCTTGTCGCTCCTGGATCGCGCCGCGGCCGCGTCGGGAGGCATGGAGCCTCTCCTGGAAGCGCACCCGTTCGTGTCGGCCTACCTGGAGGAGGCCGTCGAAGCCGGTCTGGACGGACTCACCCTGGCCGACTCGCTGGAACGCTGGGACGCCATGCTCTCCGACGGCCCGGCCGACCACCCGATCGATCGGGTCCGGCGCGCCACGGGTCTTTCGCCCGAAGGGACCAGCGCATGGCTCTGGTGCGGACTGCGGCGGGAAGACCCCCGGTTCGGCGCGATCGTCGACCGCCTGCTGGGCCGCGACGGGCAACCCACGCGCGCGACGTTGTCGGGATGGATCGACGACGCGCGATCGGCGGGATGGCTGGTGTCGGAAGGCTGGCTGGAGGAATCCGGATCGGCGGGAGCGGAACCCGCGCTGTCGATCCCGCAGGAGCTGTGGGACGCCGTCTGTGGACGGATTCCGTCTATTCCTGGATTCGTCCACGCCGCGACGGCCCGGCGCGAACCCGACCCGATCTTCCCTCCCGAGGTCTGGGACCAGACGGGTCCCGCGGCCTCGGGACGGAATCCGACATGGATTTTGCGCGGGACCAGATCGAGCGGACGCCGCACCCTGGCGCGATGGATCGCCCGCAGGGAAGGCATGGGCACCCTGGAGGTCCCGGCCGCGGATGCCTCCAGGAGATGGATCGCGCCGCTGGCGGTCGCGCTGGAGGCGATCCCCGTCGTGGACGTCGAGACCACCCCCAGCGAGTCGGTCCGATGGACGCCGCCGTCGGGAAGCGCCTGTCCTTGGATCCTGCGCGTCGGGGGTGCCGGATCCATCCAGGTCGACCATCCGGCCCGGCGCGTCGAACTGCGGACGCCCTCGCGCCTGGAGCGCCACGCGCACTGGTGCCGCGCACTGGGCGGATCCGAACCCGCGCCGGGACTGCTCGAACACCGCGTGGCCCGCGGCGTGATCCACGCCTACGCGCGGGACGTGGACATCGACGCGCGCGGCCTGGACACGTTCCGTCGCGACCTCGACACGCGCGCCGCGCATCATCTGGAAGGAATCGCCCGCCGCCTGCCGCCGCCGCACCCCGACGAATCGCTGGAGCTGCCGGTCGAATCGCGCAAGGAGTTCGACGCGCTGGCGTCTCGCTGCGGATTCCGCGAGCGGCTTGCCGAATCGCTGCCCGCGTCGTTCGGGCACGGAGGAACGGGCGTGCGCGCCTTGTTCAAGGGTCCCAGCGGAACCGGCAAGACCCTGGGCGCGCGCCACCTCGCCGCCGCGATCCATCGCCCCATCCACCGGCTGGATCTGTCCATGGTGGTCAGCAAGTGGCTGGGCGAAACGGAAAAGAATCTGGAGAAGGCCTTCCAGGGAGCCGAAGCCATGGACGCGGTGCTGCTTCTGGACGAGGCCGACGCGCTGCTCGCCCCCCGGACCGGTGTGGGAAGCTCCAACGACCGCTACGCGAACCTGGAAACCAACTACCTGCTGCAGCGCATGGAGTCGTTCGACGGGATCCTGGTGGCCACCACCAACGCCTCCGATCGGATCGACCAGGCCTTCCTGCGGCGGTTCGACGCGGTGGTCGACTTTCCGCAACCCGATCCATCCACGCGGCTGGCGCTCTGGAAGCGGCATCTTCCGGCCGACCACGCGATCGCGCCGTCCCGGCTGGAAGAGATCTCGCTCAAGTGCGCGCTCAGCGGCGGACTGGTCCGCAACGCGGCCCTGCACGCGGCGCTTCTGGCCATGGAATCCGGTTCGCCGGTGTCCGACGCGCATCTGCTGGAATCGCTGCGGCGCGAATACCGCCGAGCCGCATCCGTCTGCCCGGCCCTGGCCGAGGTCCCCGCTTGATCCGCGCCACCGCCGATCGCGTGGCGGAATCCGTCACTACCGTGGCGGTTCAGCGTCGGCCCGAGCCGTCGCGCGGTCCCGAACCGTCGTTCGCGTTCCACGCTCCGCTTTCGCCGCGCGTCCAGCGATCGTCCCTGCGCGTGTCCCAAGCCGCCGACCCCGCCGAACGCGAAGCCGAATCCGTGGCCGACAAGGTCGTGGGATCCAGCACGAGCGGCGCGCCGGTGGCGATCTCGTGCGCGCCGTCGGCCTCCGGATCCCCTGCGCGATCCGCCGACGCCTCGATGCTGCAGTCCGAGATGTCGGGCGGATCGGCGATGCCCGCTTCGCTTTCGCGCTCCATGGGAGCCAAGTTCGGCGCCGACTTCTCGGGCGTGAGGTTCCACACCGACGAGCGCGCCGCGGCGTTGTCCAACCGCTTTTCCGCCCAGGCGTTCACGGTGGGATCGCACGTGTTCTTCGCTCGGGGCGCGTTCCAGCCTTCCACGCCCGACGGACTGCGGTTGGTCGCGCACGAACTGGCCCACACGATCCAGCAGGGCGGCGCGCAACAAAAAGCGTCGTCCACGGCCGCGGCGCCGGCCGTTTCGCGGACCCCCGCTCCCGCCATCCAGCGCCTGGGCGTTTCCGACGCGCTGGACTACTTCGCCGACAAGGCGAACCTGATCCCCGGATTCCGGATGCTGACCATCCTGATGGGGTTCAACCCGATCAACATGTCGCGTGTGGACCGCAGCGCGGCCAACGTCCTGCGCGCCGTGATCGAGTTCGTTCCGGGCGGGGCGTTGATCACCCAGGCGCTGGACAACCACGGGATCTTCGAGAAGGCCGGAGCGTGGGTGGACAACCAGCTCAAGGCGCTGGGCGACATCGGGAGTTCCATCAAGCAGGCGCTCGACGAGTTCATCGACGGACTGTCGTGGCGCGACATCTTCGATCTGGGCGACGTCTGGAACCGGGCCAAGCGGATCTTCACCAGCCCCATCGCGCGCATCAAGGACTTCGTGGTCGGACTCGTGACAGGATTCGTCACGCTCGTCAAGGACGCGATCCTCAAGCCCATCGGGGCGCTGGCCAAGGGGACCGAAGGCTGGAACCTCCTTTGCGCCGTGCTGGGCAAGGATCCCATCACCGGCGAGGCCGTGCCCCGCGACGCGGAAACGTTGATCGGCGGATTCCTGCGCCTGATCGGACAGGGCGAAGTCTGGGAGAACATGAAGAAGGCCAACGCGATCCCGCGCGCCTTCGCCTGGTTCAAGGGAGCCACGACCGACCTGGTGAAATTCGTTTCGCGGATTCCGTCGTTGTTCGTGCAGGCGTTCACCTCGCTCGAGCTTCTGGACATCGTGCTGCTCCCCAAGGCGTTCCTGAAGGTTGGCAAGGTGTTCGGCGGATTCCTGCTGCAGTTCGCGTCGTGGGCGGGCAACGCCATCTGGAACCTCCTGGAGATCATCTTCGATTGCGTGTCGCCGGGTGCGTGGGCACACATCAAGAAGACCGGCGCGGCCCTGAAATCCATCCTGAAAAATCCGCTTCCGTTCATGAAGAACCTGGTCAAGGCCGGGATCGGCGGGTTCGACGCGTTCAAGAAGAACTTCGTGCCCCACCTGCAGGCCGGGCTCATCGACTGGCTCACGGGAAGCCTTCCGGGCGTGTACATCCCCAAGTCGTTCTCGCTCAAGGAGCTCGTGACCTTCGTGCTGTCGGTGCTGGGCGTTTCCTGGAAGATCATCCGCGGCAAGATCGCGAAGGTGGTCGGCGAACCCGCCATGACCGTGATCGAAAAGACGCTGGACATCGTGGTGGCGCTGGTGCGCGACGGACCTGCGGCCGCCTGGGAGAAGATCAAGGAGGAGCTGGGCAACCTCAAGGAGATGGTGGTCGGCGGGATCCTGGACATGGTGAAGAGCCTGATCGTGCAGAAGGCGATCCCCAGGCTGGTGGCCATGTTCATTCCCGGCGCGGGGTTCATCTCGGCGATCCTGGCGATCTACGACACCGTCATGGTGTTCGTGCGCAAGATCTCCAAGATCGTCCAGGTGGTGACGGCTTTTGTCAACTCCATCGCGGCCATCGCCGCGGGCAACATCGGAGCGGCGGTGGCCAAGGTGGAAAGCGTCCTGGCGGGACTGTTGGGCCTTGCCATCAATTTCCTCATGGGATTCGCGGGACTGGGGAAGATCGCCGACAAGATCATGGGCGTGATCGCCAAGATCCGCGGCAAGGTGGACGCGGCATTGGACAAGGTGGTCGCCTGGATCGCGAAGACGGCCAAGGCGCTGTTCGCGAAGGCCAAGGCTGGACTAGCGGACTGGTGGCTAAGGAAGCGCCCCTTTTCGACGGCGAAAGGGAAACGCCACCACCTCTACATGCGGGGAAAAGGCGCGTCCGCGAAATTCACGATCGAATCCACGCCGATCATCTACGCGAATTTCCTCAAGGCATTGAAAGTCAAGTACGGAGAGAAGTTGACCGACGCGGCGATGGATCCTTTGCTGGCGATGGCCAAGAAACTCGATGACAACGTGGTATCGATTTCTTCGCCGGGAAAGCCGCTCGCACCGGCCGACCAGAAGAAGTTGCAGGCGGAATACGACAAGGATGTCGCGGAACTCGCAAAAATGACCGCGAAGGTCCTGAACGATCTGTCGATCAAGGAACCATCAACGCCCCCGGTATTCGGTGGACTGAAGGGTGGATTCGGAACTTCCGCTACCGTGAAGAAGTTGACTTCGATGCGTTTCGGGAGTCCGAACATTCCAAGCGCGGCAGGGGCTCACTGGGACACGATCGTCGGCCGCAAGGACCGCTCAAAGAGCTACTACGTCCGAGGCCATCTTCTCCACGACGGCCTCGGAGGCCCCGGAGATGCGTGGCAGAATCTGACGCCACTTACCGATAGAGCCAACAAAAACAGCCAAGGTGCGATGTTCAAGAATTTCGAATCGAAAATGGTGAAGGCATTCGAGGACGACACTCTCGTGGTGAAATTCAGCGTGGAGGCTTCGGGTTACCAGCCTCTCGAGCCATTCGGCACCGGCGTGCTGAAAAAGCCCCTGGATCCGGACGAGAAGGACAAATTGGACGCAGTCAACAAGATTCGAAAGGTCGAGTCCTTCGTGCCTTCGATCATCACCTGCAAGGTCCCCAAACCCAGAGGCAGCAAGTCGTCCATTCTACCGCTTGAATTCGTCGTCCAGAACGTCATCGACACGCGATGGCCAAGCTATTTCCTGGAAACAACCAAGGCGAAACGCCGAGAAGTGCCGATCAACGAACACCTGTGCGAGCCAGACAAGGAGCCCGCCATCGCCGCAAAAGCAATCGCAAGCCTTTCCTTGTTCAACCTCACGGACGACGACAAAAAAGACGTGATCAAATTGAGAGGGAAAACCGCGTTCGGCGGATTGGAGGACGCCTACAAACGGCTCGGCAACCTTCTCTACATGAAGATCGTGAGCACTCCACGCATCAAGCCGAAGTATTGACTCACGCCGCTTCGGCCGTATCCACTTGGCTTTCGCCCCATTGGCTGCGGCACATGAAGTCCACGTATCCGGCCAGATCCACGAGGGAGGAGTATTCCTTCCAGGCCAGATCGCGGGTTTCGGCATCCACCACTTGGAGGTCGGGGATGTGGATCACGGGGATTCCCGCGGCGGCGGCCGAGCGGATGCCCTGCGACGAATCTTCCACCGCCCATGCCTGGGAAGGTTCCACGCCCAACCGGCGAGCGGCTTCCAGGTAGATCTCGGGTGAAGGCTTGGTTTCCACCACGTCTTCGCCGCACACCACCACCTTCAGCAGCGGCAGCAATCCCGTGGCCTGCAGGAACGGCGTGGCGAACAGCGACGGCGACGACGTGGCCACGGCGGCGGGAATCCCCTGCTCGCGCAACTGTTCGAGCATTTCCTTGGCGCCCGGCTTCACCGGCACGCCCTGCGAACGCATCCGCCGCACCAGGACCATCTTCCAGGCGTCCACGACATCGTCGGGATCCAGTCCGGCGGGCACGTCGGGAGGAAGATTCTCCAGGAAGATGCGACGCTTCTGGTCGGGGTCGCAGGCCACGGTCTGCTCGATCACCGAGCGTGGCATGTCGATCCCGAACTGCTGGAACACCTCGTGCCAGCATTCCACTGCCATGCGTTCGGTGTCCAACAAGGTTCCATCCATGTCGAAAATCACAGCAACAGGCATTTCGCCGGTCAAATTCATGGCCATCGGTAGAAAGCTCCAGTGGTCGGGTGGTGCGGACAAGCTACCCTGTACTTGGCGATCCCATGATCCATTTTTGGATCATCGGGAGGATTCTTCGAATTTCAACTCTCGAAGTTTCCAACAAGGCCAAATTTAGTTGCATTCCAACTGAACGCTGTCTGCGTTCATTTATTCGCACCTCGCACTGTCGCTCTTGCAACTCAGGTGGTGACAAGGCTTTACACGCCAGCCATCCGAGCGCGCGCGGGCCCCATGGCAGCTCGGCCGAAGGTCAGCGCGTCCCGACTCCCACCGACAGCGAAGCGGAGAACTTGAGCCCGTGGAGCGCGAACCCGCGCGAGGCGATCTGTCCCAGCAAGTCGTCGACATCCAGCCCGACCGCGGGCTTGCCGGATTCGATGTCCACCCCTTGCTTGTAGATGGAAACGCTCTGGTAGTCGCCGTCGGTATCGGCAGGGAACGCCATGCTCGCCAAGTCGGTCCCAGCCGGCACCGAGAGGTACTTGGCACGGTCCAGGGAACTGCGATAGATGTCGATGGACAATCGGCTCCCGACGGCGGGCGCTTCCGTCTTGGCGGAAGGCTCGACCTGGGAAGAAGCTTGGGGCAGGGATTCTGGCGTGGGGTGCAGTCTCATGGCGGGTGTGGTCTCCTGGATCGCTCGGGGTCACATTCCCCTCGACGCGAGCCGAGGGGGTGGTTGATCTACGACAGGCAGGAAGATAAAACCAAAACCTCGCACCAGGGCATCAACGCGCTACGGCCAGCTCCCGTGCGTTTGCCGTCAAGGAATCGCCTACGACGACATCGGGGACGTTCGACAATTCCACGCTTTGACCCATGTCCACCACCCGGAAGTCGGGGGCGGCCGGATCACGCGCCAGCAAAGCCTTCAAGCTGTCGGGAGCCTCACGGAACCCGTCGTCGGCCAGCCGGAACGCTCCCCAGTGGACGGCCATGGAGACCTTGGCCCCCACCCGCTTGGCGGCCGAGATCGCTTCCGAAGGGCCGATGTGCTGGGGGTGCATGAACCAGCGCGGAAGGTAGGCGCCGATCGGCATCAAGGCCAGATCGATGGGTCCGATGCGCGCGCCGATCTGGTCGAAATGGGGGCCGTCGCCCGTATCGCCCGGGTAGTAGACCACTCCCGCCGCGGTCTTGACCACGAACCCGCCCCAAAGCCGGGTGTTGCGGTCCCATGGCCAACGGAGCCCGTGGTGGTAGGCGGGCACCAACGTCACGGTGTCGCCGGAAGGAAGCTGCGTGCTTTCCCACCAGTCCAGGGCGACCACCTTCTCG
>ENA-UPSM01000884-UPSM01000884.1-activated-sludge-metagenome-genome-assembly--contig:-NODE-884-length-41543-cov-9.040518_pt1 | contig 41543 bp, 36 predicted proteins | sample MGYA00238181_ERZ773283 | MGnify/ENA primary metagenome ERZ773283 (study PRJEB29023, sample SAMN05720199) | activated sludge metagenome | isolation source: Anaerobic digester | place: Japan... | reverse complement strand
CTGAAAATATTTTTCCAGTCTGTCGTATTTTTCATAGGTGGGGTCGAATCCCATGTCAATATTCACGGCCACGAAGGAAAAATCCGGAATGAAAAGCATCGGAGAGTCGAGCAGATCCAACAGTGCCAGACTGTCGGCTCCGCCGGATACACCGATTAACAGGTGATCTCCCTTTTGGATCATCTTGTAATCCAGAATGGCTTTTTCCAGCCACTTTTTCAAATGCAGAAAAAGTTTTGTGTTTCTGTCTTTTTTAATTTCCTTCATTTTGTGTAGTGAATTTCAATTCAGCGATTTAGAGCAGCCTGAAGAGACGACGGCGCAGTACTTCCATTTCCGCCTTGTTTTCAGTCAGGGCATAAAGATCTTCTTTCTTTTCTTTCTTATCGGTCTTTTCCGCTTTGATGACGGTTATCAGCTCCAAATCTTCAAGACAGAGCATCACATTGGAATAATTCGGCTGAGAAAGGGCTTCGCGCCTGAGGACTTCGCCTTTCTTGTACATTCTTTCGCCCAACGCCATGATTTTCTTCAGCCAGTCTTTCTTGCTCAGCGGCGCTTTCTTGAGATACAGACAGCCTTTGACGACGATCCAGAAAGACTCCAGATAGTTATGAATCAAATCGGCATAAGGCTTGAGCATTCTACTGCCCTTCCCTTTGATCTCAATGAAGACTTCGCCATCCCTCTCTACGGAAGTAATCATTTTCTTATCGCATAAATAGGCCATGACTTCATTGATTTCTTCAATGTCATCCTTGTTTTTATCGAAAATAAACTCATTCCATAAAAGTTGTTTGATAAATTTGTATTTGGCAATGATGCGGCTTCGTGCAATCACATCTTCATTGTTCTTTACAATGGCTGTGGCCACAAAACTGAGGGATATAAAGAAATGCAGAAAATTGTTTTTGTAATATTCCAGGTTGAGTCTTTTTTCTTCTTTTAGCGAATAAACAATTTCCTGGATGTCCTCGACGTCTTTTTCTTCCTCTTCCGCTTCAATCTTCTCAATGAACCCCGACTGCACAAAGATATTCAGAGCATCCATAATCGCTTTTTCACGATGGGCAAATGTTTCAGCGAATTTAACCTTTCTGACACTCAGGTAATCATAGAATTCGTTGACGATATCCAGCAGCTCATTCTGCGATATGCCTCTGCGGTCGTGACTTAAAATCGCCGCGGCCACCAGCGAAAAGGGTGTCACGACAGCGACCTTATTGATTTCGAGAACAATTTCATAGCCGATCTTGCGGTAAAGGCTCTGCCGCTCTTCCACTGACATCTGCTCCATCGGCTTTTTCTGAACCGCCAGATAATCCTGCATAATCATCGGATCGCCGATGTTCACATAAACGCGGCCGAATCGTTTGGTCAATATTTTACTGGTTTTGATGATATCCCCGGTACTTTCAGGCGTTTTGGTTCCGCCGGACAACTCTTTCAGATAGGACTTTTCCTCAATCACACGATCGTATCCGATATAAACAGGGATAATCGCAATGTTTTCGCAATATTTTTCCTGATAGGCCTGAAGAATCATGGAAAGCAGACCATACTTCGGCATGACCATTTTACCTGTCCGGCTGCGTCCTCCTTCAATAAAGAATTCCAGAGGCAGTCCTTCTTTCAGGAGGGTCGCCAGATACTTGTTAAATACCTGAGGATAAACTTTGTTGCCTTTAAAACTTCTCCGCAGTGAAAAAGCGCCGGACTTTCGGAAAATAAATCCCATCGGACCGAAAAACATATTTTTCCCGGCGGCAATGAAAGGAAGCTGAATATTGTTTGTGAAAAAAACATAATGAATCAAAAGATAATCAATATGACTGCGATGGCAGGGCACAATCACAAAGGGCATTTTTTTAGAGATATTTCGTATCTTGGTCAGGCCTTCTTTGTCAATCGACAAACCGTCGTAAATATCGTGCCATAGCCAGCTGAGCACCCTTTTCCAGATGTGAATCATCGTCTCGCTGTAATCAGCGGCAATCTCATAAAGATAACGGCGCGCTTCCTTTTGCACCTTGACGATGTCTTTTTTCTCCTGCTCTGAATAGTCATTCATGAATTTTTTCAGCGATTCGTCACTCAAAACCATTCCGATGAGTTCTTCCTTCGATTTTAAGGCCGGTCCGACGATCGCGGTCTTTTCCTTATCAATACGATCGATCAAGTCCCCGCGCAGTTCGCGAATCATCATTTCCGAAGTAGCCGTTTTGCTGGTTTTGAGATATTCGGAAAGATTGACCGGTTCAGCAGGAATGACAAATACATTGCTGGAATAGCGCGCGAAAGTGATCAGTCGACGGAGTGATCCGGTGTGCTCGGTTTGTCCGAATAGAATATTAATCAGATCCTCTTCCTCTTTTTCACGCCTTCGTCCGTAAGACACGAGCACAGGAACAACAAGAATCGGAAAATCGACTTTTTTCTGAACATCCAGCAGCGTCTTGATGGCGGTTTCCGCGGACCGATTTTCGATGAACTCGGATTCACCCAGATGAATGACGATGCTCTTTTTTTCTTTGATTGTTTTTTCGATATACGCCAATTTGCCCTGCCAGACCTTCTGTTCCTTTCCGAGACGACGCAAAAAAGCCGACCAGATGAATTTCAGCATTTTCGGCAGCGGATACGACAAAGACATGTTCATGCCATGACAGTAAACAGGAACGGGAACGCCTTTTCGTTTAAAAAGATCATAAATAATCAAACTGTTAAATTCGCTGCGCTGGTTTAGAGCGTAAACAATGACGCCTTCCCGGGAAGCTTTTTGAATCGCTTCGACATACTCGTCAGCCATGGATACCCGCGAAAGAAAAATATTGGCCAGCCTTTCCTGCAGAAAATTCTGTTCGTCATAAAGACGGCCGGAATATAATTCTTCGCTGTGACCGGAATTTATTGCATTATTATTTTCGTTCATGGCCGGTTTTCTCCGGAAAAAATAACGACATATTCTATCATTAATCTTCTTCAGCCTGGAATTCCTCAGGGAAACGTTTGAGCATATAGTCCTGAACATACGATCGCACTTCTGAAGCGGTGTTGAAAGACATGGCTTTCTTCAGCATCGTTTTGGATTCTTCCAACGTGCACTCTCTGATGATTTTTTTGATGCGCGGAATCGCCAGATGATTCATGCTCAGCTCATCGAGTTCCATGCCCAGCAGAATCAGGATACAAAGCGGATCACCGGCCATCTCACCGCACATGGCCACCTCTATCTTTGCTTTATGAGCAGCATCCACCACGCTCTGAATTAATCTTAAAACAGCAGGATGTAGCGGTTCATACATATAGGTCAAGCGTTCGTTGGCTCTGTCAATGGCCAGGGAGTACTGAATCAAATCGTTCGTGCCAATGCTGAAAAAATCAACTTCTTGGGCGAGCTTGTCCGCAATCACAACGGCGGAAGGCACTTCGATCATGGCGCCGATTTCTATTTTGGGCGGAATTTGCATTCCCTCATCAATCAGTTCCTGGCGGGCTTCTTCCAGCAATTTCTTAGCTTCCCGGATTTCTTCCACGCTGGAAATCATCGGAAACATGATCTTCGTTTTTCCCAGAACGCTGGCGCGCCAGATTGCTCTTAACTGCGTTTTGAATATATCAACTTCCTTCAGGCAGAAGCGAATAGCTCTCACGCCCATCTGCGGATTCAATTCCTTGCTCTGTTTCTGATAATTGGCAAATTTGTCACCGCCCAAATCAAACGTTCTGATGGTGGCACTGGAAAGATTCTGGTTGGTGACAACCTGACGGTAATTGTTGAAATGATCATCTTCCGTCGGTAGATTTTCACGGTAAATATAAAGAAATTCGGTCCGGTACAAACCGATACTTTCCGCACCATGCATAATAGCGGAGGGAATTTCCTCGACAAATTCAATATTACATCCTATCTGCACCTGATAATTATCAAGGGTTACGGCCGGCAGCTTGCCGAATTTCAGATATTCGTCGTTGGCCGCATCGTAATGGCGCTTCTTTTCCTCATATCGTTTGAGCATGTCCGGATAGGGATTAATCACCACCATGCCGGCCGTGCCGTCAACGATCACTTCATCATCGGTGCGAACAAAATGCGTGATATCATCCAGACCTACGACCGCCGGCAGTTCCAGAGAACGGGCGACAATAGCCGTATGGGAGGTGCGTCCGCCGCTGTCGGTGGCAAAACCGAGAATTTTGTCCAGTTTCATCTGGGCCGTGTCGGCCGGAGAGATATCATGGGACACGACAATCACACCGCTATTCCCGACATCCCAGACTATTTCCTGTTTCTCTCCGGAAAGATTGCGCAGAATTCTCTGCACGACGTACTGCACATCACTGACCCGGCTGCTGATGTAATCGTCCTGAACACCTTCAAAGATCTGTTTGTAATGGTCCAACGTCATGCGCAGTGCCCACTCGGCGTTAATCCCCTGCTCGCGTATGTATTTCACCGTCCGGTTGGAAAATACCTTGTCTTTCAGGATGAGAATATGAACATCAATCACATAAATAGGTTCGGTAATCTTTGCTTTACGGAGATTTTTTTGGATGTCCAGCAATTGTTCTTCCGAGTCTTTCAACGCTTTTTTAAAACGTTGAACTTCCTTGGGAACCAACGATTCATCTTTGAGCTTATAAAAAGATATTTGACTGCCCAAAGGATCAAAGCGGTAACAACGGCCGATGGCGATGCCCGGCGAAACACCGACGCCCTTGAGAACAAAGGTTTTTGTTGTCTGATCAGCGCTCATGTTATATTTTATTCTTCTCCAAATTTATTTTCAATAAGCTTTTCCAGCGCATGGATGGCCACAGTCGCATCCGTTCCTTCGGCCACAATCGTCAGTTTTCCGCCGTAGGGACAGGCGAGCGTCAGGATATCCAGAATACTGTCGCCATTGACCGTCTGTCCGTCGCGTTCAATATAAATCTTTGATTGAAACTGCTGGGCTACTTTCACAAAAGACGCTGCCGCCCGCGCGTGCATGCCCAGCTTATTTTTTAATTCTAGGGTTCTCGTTTCCGTCAATGAATCAATCCCGTCCATGCCATAATAATAAATACACCCACCGCTCCGTAAAGCAATTGAATCTGCGAAATTCCCTTTTGCAGCAAAACCATACAAAGCAAAACCGCCGCCAGGGCCGTGCATTTAACAACCATCCCGGATGTCTGCACAAAAGGCCAGTACCCGTCATTTCGAGCAATCCAGACGAGCAAAGCCATTAGCACGCCCAGGGAAATCCAGCGAATTTTCAAAGCCTGTGCCGGCAAATTCAGGGAGCGAATAAATTCAAATCCCCTTTTCCCCCGGCTGTACCCTTCAAAAAATCCTTTCCATCTTACCAGAAAATGAACCGGTGTATAGATCAATAAATAAAAAACCGGCGCCAGGGTCAGTCCGAGGGACATCAACAGAACACTGACAAAGGCCACAAAAGGCCGGAACGCTCCCCAGAAAAAAGTATCGCCAATCGCGGCATAAGACGCCATAAAGCCCTGCTTAATCGAATTGGCATCGAAAAGCTCATCTTTTTGAGAGGCATGTTCCTCTTCCAAGCGCACAATAGAACCGATGATCGGAGCCGTAAAGTAAGGATGTGTATTAAACATCTGCAGGTGTCTCGTTAAAAACTCTGCGGATTCCTTTTCGGTCAGTTTCAGCGCTCTGATCAAGGGAATTACCGCCATGGCAAAACCCAGATTCTGCATTCGCCTGAAATTCAACGTCACGTGAATAAACAAAGACCTGAAAAAAATATTCAATAAAGTCGTCTTTCTCACGCTTTCCAGACCCTCAAAGACAAATAATTTCAAAATATTATTAACTGTTAATGTCGCGCGTTTGATTAACATAAAAGAGTCATGAAGTCAATTCATCACCCTGCCGCAACTCTCTTTTGTATTTACAGACACGGTGCGTTCCATTTAACTTTTAAATCATGAAATTGGTTATAATTTTGTAAATATCGGACGGTTGTGATAAATAACCATCGATGAGTAAAAAGATTCTTTTAGTCAATCCCTGGATTCACGATTTTGCCGCGTATGATTTCTGGATAAAACCCCTCGGACTTTTTTATTTGGGCGGACTTCTGCGCAAAAACAATCATCAGGTTACGTTGATTGATTGCCTTGACCCGCATCATCCTGCCATGGCCCAACAGGGTCTCCCGAAGCCAAAGCGTTATGCCTCCGGCAGCGGTAAATTTTACCGGCAGATTATTCCCACACCGGTCGTCCTGAAAATGTTTTCCAGAAATTACTGCCGCTACGGTATTTTGCCCGAAGTATTCGTCGCTGAACTCAAAAAGCATCAGGATGCTGATATTGTTTTGATGACGTCCATGATGACCTATTGGTATCCGGGAGTTTTTGAAGCCATCAGAATAATCAAGGAAGTGCTTCCTCAGGTTCCGGTTGTCCTGGGAGGCAAATACGCGACGCTCTGTCATGACCACGCCTTAAAGTTCTCCGGCGCCGATCATGTCATTGCGGGGGCGGGAGAAAAACAAATCTTTGCCCTGCTGAATAAATTATTCGGTGAAGAGGTCTCCTTTTTGCCGGAAGAAAACGGTCTTGATTCCTACCCCTACCCTGCTTTCGATCTGATCACTAAAATAGAGCAATTGCCTTTAATAACATCGCGGGGGTGTCCTTACCGATGCAGTTACTGTGCTTCTCATATTTTTAACGACAGATTCCGGAGGCGTCATCCGATCAAGGTGGTTAATGAAATCGAACACTGGCAGAACCAATACGGCGTGATCAACTATTGTTTTTACGATGACGCTCTGCTTGTCAATCCGGAAGAAATGATTGTTCCGCTTTTGCAGGAAATCCGGAAAAGAAATCTGACCTGCCGTTTTCACTGTCCCAACGGCCTGCATTTACGTGAAATAACGCAAGAGCTTGCCGAAATGCTCTATTGTTCCGGATTTAAGACCATCCGGTTCGGTTTTGAAACGTCCGATTTCAACCGGCAAATTCAAACCGGAGGAAAGGTTAAAAATGAAGAACTGCGTCAGGCCGTGCATCATTTAAAAAATGCCGGTTACAAAACCGGAGAAATCGGGATCTATCTGCTTTGCGGCATGCCGGGTCAAAAAACGCAGGAAGTCATCGACAGTATTGAATTCGTTCAGGAATGCGGAGCCAAACCTCTGCTTGCTGAGTACTCACCGATTCCCGGCACAAAAATGTGGGATGAAGCCGTCGCGTCTTCATCCTTTGACATTCTGAATGAACCTCTGTATCATAACAACTCTTTGCTGCCCTGCCGGAACAGTGATTTCAGCTATGATGTTTACGCGGGCTTGAAAAAGAAACTGAAAAATATCTGAAAAAAGGTGATTGTTTGTGAAGGTTCTGATATGGATTAAAAATATATTGATTCTGGTGTTGTCTTTGTTTTTTTTGCTAATCGGGGTCAATACACTGATCGGCTCTTACCGGATCAACCATCCGATGGAATTTTTGATTTACTTTTTCTCGGCGTCGCTGCTGATTCTGGTTTGTCTTGTCGGCATTATTTATTTTTTCTTCCGGTTAAAACCTCAGAAACAGAATGGAATAAATGAAGATGAAACGGAATAATCTTTGTAAAACACTGCTGATCCTTGTTTTCTTTTTTCTCGCTAGTCATCCATCGTATGGATTTGATTTAAAAAGCAGGGTTCAGAAAACAAAACTGCCCAACGGCATTACCGTCCTGATGCTGGAGAGACATTTAAGTCCCACGGTTTCCCTTTATGTCAGCTATCGCGTCGGAGCGGTTGATGAAGAGAAAGGGGCAAGCGGCGCGGCGCATTTTCTGGAACATATGATGTTCAAAGGCACAACGTCCATCGGCACAAAAGATTACAAAGCCGAAAAGAAAATACTGGCAGACATCGAAAAAACCGGCCGGCTTCTGGACAGAGAAAAAAACAAGGCCGGCAAAACCAACACCAGATTGATTAAAAAACTCACCGTCCGTCTGAAAACATTACAGAGTGAACACAAAAAATACTTCATCCCCAATGAAATCGACCGGCTCTACACTGAAAACGGCGGCTTGGACATGAATGCCGGCACCGGTCAGGATACAACGACCTATCATGTCAGTCTGCCCGCCAACAAGATCGAACTCTGGGCGAGAATTGAATCGGATCGCCTGCTTCATCCGGTCTTTCGCGAATTTTACACGGAACGTGACGTGGTGATGGAAGAGAGAAGGCAACGGATTGAATCCGATCCGGACGGGAAACTTTACGAACAATTTATGAAAACCGCTTATCCAACGCATCCCTACGGAAAACCTGTCATCGGCTGGGCGGAAGATCTGACGCGTTTGAGTCCTGATGACCTGAAGAAAATCTTGAAAAGATACACCACTCCCAAAAGCATTGTGATTGCCGTGGTCGGCGATATCAAGCCTGACGCAACCCTCAAAATCATTGAAAAATATTTTGGCAGAATTCCCTCGAATCAGGAAATGAAGATCGTTGTGCCCGAGGAACCGCCGCAAAAAGAAGAAAGAAGAACGGAGGTTATTTTCGATGCCAATCCGATGATGATCATCGGTTATCACAAACCCAATGCGCCCCATGACGACGATTATGTTTTTGATGTCCTGGAGGCCATTTTAAGCAAAGGCAGAACCAGCCGTCTTTACAACAGCCTGGTAACGCAACAGCAGATTGCCAAAAGCGTGAGTGCGATTAACGGCATTCCGGCATCACGATATCCGAACCTTTTTACGATTTTTGCCCAGCCGCGCCATCCCCATACGAACAAGGAACTGGAAGAGAAAATTCTGCAGGAGATTGAAAAACTCAAAACCGATACCGTTCCGGAAGAGGAACTGGTAAAGGCGAAAAATAATATCAAGATGTCCTATATACAAAGTCTGGATTCCAACGGAGAAATCGCCTCCACCCTGTCCTATTATGAAGTCCTGCTGGGCGATTTTCAATATTTTGCAAATTATCCGGACAATATTGATAAAGTAACGGCGGAAGATATCCGCCAAGCGGCCGTCACGTACTTCAAGAACAGCAACCGGACAACAGCCGTTTTAAATAAAAAAATGTAAAAAATCCGACAGGCAAAGAAAAATGATGAAAAAAATTACCGCGGTTTTTATGTTCCTGTTCATAATGCTGTCTCTTTTCTCAGCAGAGGCGCTGACATTCGAAACAAGCAGTCACCTGCCTTCTCCCGATAAAATTCAATACAAAGCATTGCTCTTTGAACTGCCGCAGGCCGAGCGCATTGTCCTCGATAATGGCATTGTTCTTTATATCCTGGAAAATCACGAACTCCCCTTGGTCAATATCGGAGCGCTGATCAAAACAGGAAACATGTATGATCCGGCAGGCAAAGAAGGCACCGGTGAATTAACGGCTTACGTGATGAGAACAGGTGGAACGAAAAAATTGAAAAGTGCGGAGGTGGACAAACAGTTGGATTTGCTGGCGGCGTCCGTATCCGTTTCGATGTCCAGGGAATCCGCCCAGATCAGTTTTTCCATCTTGAGCAATCATCTCGAACAGGGACTGGATCTGCTGAGCCAGATGATCATCCGTCCGGCTTTTGAACAGGAAAAATTCGAACTGGCAAGACAGTTGAAAAAAGAAGAAATCAGAAGACTGAAAGATGACCCGCAGGGACTGGCCTTCCAGGAATTCAATCGTTTAATTTATCAGGATGATCCTCGCGGGCGTTTCCCCTCCTACAAATCGCTGGACAATATTCAACGGGACGATCTCATTGCATTCCACAACCGCTTTTTTCTGCCCAACAACACGATGTTTGCCATAAGCGGCGACATCACCAGAGACCAGGCTGTGGAACTATTTCAGAAATATTTCGATCAATGGGAAAAAGGGAATCTGGCGGCGGATATTCCGGCACTCACTCAAAAATCAAAGCCGGGTGTTTATCTGATCCATAAGGACATCCCTCAGTCCACCGTGATCAGCGGTCTCTACACGGCAAGCAAAAGCGATCCTGATTATTACGCATTTGCCGTGCTGGACTTCATCCTCGGCAGCGGCGGTTTTCCGTCCCGTATCGTGAATGTCGTTCGGAATAGCGAAGGTCTGGCCTACAGCGCCGGCAGCTTTTATCGCGCCAGACCCGACTATGGAATTTTCGGGAGTTATGCCTTTACCAAAACATCTTCGACGATGAAAGCCCTTGCGCTGATCGATTCCGAACTGGACAAACTCAAAACTCATCCGATTACGGAAAAGGAACTGAACTGGGCCAAAAAGTCTATCATTGACGGTTTCATCTTTTCATTTTCCACGCCGGAACAAATCGTCTGGCAGCAGATGAATGTCGCCTATGAAAAATTACCGGCCGATTATCTGCTCACCTATCGCGACCGGATTGAAAAAATCACCGTGGAAAAGATCAATCAAGCCGCTTCAAAATATCTGGACAAAACCAGAAATGTCGTTTTAATTCTGGGCGACAGCAAAAATCTGGATAAGACTGTATCCGAAAAAGCATATACGGTGATCACTCCCGAAGAGTAAATTTTATTGAAGGATAGTTTATGATTGACGAAACCATATTTACGAAAATATCACAAAGAATAGACTCCTATCGCGAGGCAATGATTGAATTGCAGACGGCACTTACCGCCCACCCGGCGGTCGGACCGGAAAACGGCGGCGACGGCGAACTTCTGAAAGCCAATTTTCTGAAAGAACGCCTGGCGCAAATGGGCTTCACAAATTTCAAGCATTACGAAGCGCAGGATTCAAGAGTGTCCTCCGGTATCCGGCCCAATTTTGTCACGACCTTCGAGGGGAAAAACAAAAATAAATTCATCTGGATTATTACCCACATGGATATTGTTCCCCCCGGCGAGCTGCGCCTCTGGAGTCATGATCCCTATCAGGCCTACGTGAAAGACCATCACATTTTCGGTCGCGGCGTAGAAGACAATCAACAGGACATGGTCGCTTCCATCTTTGCCGTTAAAGCGTTCATGGATGAAGGAGTCACGCCTGAAACGTCGATTAAACTTGCCTTTGTTTCGGATGAAGAAACCTCGAGCAACAAGGGTTTGCATTACATGATTGATTCGACCGAAAATCTTTTCCGTGAGGATGATCTGATTGTGGTTCCCGATTCGGGCAATCCCGAGGGCTCGCTCATCGAAGTCGCCGAAAAGAGCATGCTCTGGTTGTGTTTTAAAACCATAGGAAAACAATGCCACGGCTCCAATCCGCACCTCGGCAATAACGCTTTTGTCGCCGCATCCCACCTGGTTACCAAACTGGTCAAACTCAGAAAAATATTTTCCAACACCGATCCGCTCTTTGATCCACCGCAAAGCACCTTTGAACCGACGAAAAAGGAAGCCAACGTGGGAAACATCAACACCATTCCCGGTGAAGATGTTTTCTGTATGGATTGCCGGGTGCTGCCGGAATATGATTTGCAGGAGGTCATGGCGGAGATACATCACATTGTCCGCAAGGTTGAAAAGAAATTCAAGGTTCAGATAGAAATCTCCACCGCCCAATACGTTCAGTCAGCAAAGCCCACAGCGGCCGATGCGCCTGTTGTGCTGGCCCTGCAGGAAGCCATTCAGAAAGTTTACAACGTGCAGTCTTTCGCCGGCGGTGTCGGCGCGGGAACCGTTGCCTCTTATATCCGCAAAAAGAATTACCCGGTGGCCGTCTGGTCGAAAACGAATCAGAACGCCCATCAGCCTGATGAAAACTGTCCGATTGACAATATGCTGGGCAACGCCAAAGTTTTTGCCTGTTTATTTCTGAAAAATTGAGCACTTGCCAGCCAATCAATATGTATTGCATTGAATAAATCGACGTGATAAAAGGCGGAAAAAATACAAATGTATCTCCAGTCAGAGGTAGATCACTATTTTGACAAAAGAAAATAAAATCGCCGACACTGAAAAAATTTTCTTTGCGGATCACAACCTGCTGAAAAATCTCTGCGGCGAGCATGATAAACATTTAAAATTTATTGAAAAGCTGGAGCCGGTCAAAGTCAAGGCCTGGGGAAATTCCATTACCATATCCGGCCACAACGGCAATGTCCACAAAATCAGCACCATGCTTCAGCAGCTTTATGCCATCATGGAAAAGGGCTGGCACATTCAGTCTGCCGATATTGACTACGCTCACCGTATCCTGTCTGAAGATATAACCTTCGACCTGGCCAGCATCTTTCTGGATACGGTTTTTATTTCCTCCCAGAAACGGGTCATCACCCCGAAAAGCATCGCGCAGCGACTCTACATCGAATATATGAGGTCTTGTGATATGGTTTTTGCCATCGGTCCTGCCGGAACCGGTAAAACCTATCTGGCCATGGCCATGGCCGTCTCTTATCTGCTGGAGAGAAAAGTTCAAAGAATTATCCTGGCGCGACCGGCCGTGGAGGCCGGCGAAAGACTGGGGTTTCTACCGGGAGATCTGGCGGAAAAAGTCAATCCTTATCTGCGCCCCCTGTATGACGCGCTTTATGATATGATTGATATGGAAAGGGCGACTGCGCTTATCAACAAGGGATTGATCGAGGTTGCGCCCCTGGCTTTTATGCGGGGACGAACGCTCAATGATTCTTTTATTATTCTGGATGAAGCGCAGAACACGACATCGGAGCAGATGAAAATGTTTCTGACCCGTCTGGGATTCGGCTCCAAGGCCATCATCACCGGTGATATCACCCAGGTCGATTTGCCGACGGAAAAAGTTTCCGGCCTGGTGGAAGCTGAAAAAATCCTGAAAAAATATACCGGCATTCGCTTTGTGCATTTTTCAGAAGTTGATGTCATCCGGCACCCCCTGGTTCAGGATATCATCAAAGCCTATTCTCTTTTAGATAAAGAGAAAACCACCCATCATCATAAATGATATGAGTTATCTTGATCGTTTCAAAAATAAATTTGTTATTTTTTTTCAGCCCTATCTGACAAAGATTGCGCCCTATTTCGATTTTGTGAAAAACAGTCTTTTCCAGAGATGGGCTATCGCTTTTATCCTCTGCACCATCCTCGCCTTGCTGATGGCGCCGGGGCTTCAGTTCTCCGAACCGAAATTTCAGCTCGGCATGATCGCTCCGAAGAATATTAAAGCGGATTATGCTTTTCTGGTTGAAGACCGACAGGCCACCGAGCAGAAAAAAATGGAAGACGCCGAAAATATTCTGCCCGTTTATGACTATAACAGCAACCTGGTTGACGACATAAGGACACGACTTGTTAAAGCACTGTCCATTGCGGCGGAAAGACAGGACATCCACACCAGGGAAAAAACAACCCAGGAGAAATCAGATTTCATATACCTGCAAAATGAAAAGAAATTCCTGGAATCAAAGTTAGGAATTTACCTGAGCCCGGAAGAGTTCTATTTTTTAAATGAAAACAAATTCTCCGACGACATTCAGCAAAAGCTTTCCAACACGATCATTTCTTTTTATGAAAATAAATATATCACCAGTGATGTTTTCGACCGATCAGAAAAACAAAAGGGAATCATCATCCGAAATTTGAAGACACAGATTTCGGAAGAAATAAAAGATCTGTCTTCTTTATATAACATCAACGACATAGACACCCCGCTTTCGAAGACCGTGGATATGGTATTCAGGGAAGAGACGCCATCCGTGAAAGAAACATCCCTTTCCATTATAAAGAAACTCATTGAACCGAATCTGACCTTTAACAAAGAAGCCACGGAAAGAAAGAAGATTTCCGTTATGGGCGACTCCACCCCGACATTCTTTCAGGTGCAAAAAAACGAAATGATTGTCCGCGAGGGTGAAAAAATCGGCTATTTTCAGTTAGCCAAATTAAACGCGTATTATAAATCCGCCGAGGAAAACAAATTTGCGAGATTTTCGACGTTGCTGGGATTTTTCTTGACGGCAATGTTTCTTTCGATTGTCCTGTATCTATGGCGCACGCGAAACTGGAGCAAAACGTCAGAACGTTCCAACCTGGACCTGCTGGTCTTCGGGATCATCGCCTTGCTGCAAATTATGCTCATCAAAATAGGGATTTTCATTGCCATGGCCATCAACAGATCATTCCCTTCCATCCCGGTGGATGCCTGTTATTACGCCATTCCCTTCGCTCTGGGAGCCATGACGACCGCCATTCTGATTAACAGAAACGTGGCGCTGATTATCAGCGCCCTGACCTCTTTTCTGATCGGTTTTATCTTTGATGAAAAAGTCATTTTCCCGCTTTTTTCTTTTCTGGGATCCATCGCGGCTTCCTACCAGATCGTGCGCATTCGTCAGCGTTCTGTTTTTATGAAAATAGGTCTTTTCTTAGGCATCATCAACATGGTCGCGATCATTTGCCTGAACCTGATTACCGGCAATCTCTTGAACGATCTCTGGATCAGATTAATCATGGGATTTATCGGCGGCATTTTAACCGGCATTCTGGTCGCCGGCATTACACCGCTTTTTGAAAGTGCTTTCGGCTTCATCACGGATATCAAACTTCTGGAACTGGCCAATCTCAACCAGCCTCTGTTTCAAAGGATGATTCTTGAAGCTCCGGGAACGTATCATCACAGTATTATCGTTTCTTCTCTGGCTGAAGCCGCGGCAGAAGCCATCGGGGCCAACTCTTTACTGGTCAAGGTCAGCGCCTATTACCACGACATCGGCAAGCTGAAAAAACCTCTCTATTTTATCGAAAATCAGCAGAGCTCCGATAACCGGCACGATAAATTATCACCCAAAATGAGCGGTCTGATTATCATCTCGCATGTCAAAGACGGTTGCGAACTGGCTGCGCAGGCCAAACTCGGCCGTCAGATTATTAACATCATCAGGCAGCATCACGGAACCAGCATTGTCAGTTACTTCTATGGAAAAGCCAAAAAAGACAAGGATGAATCTATCCGGTCTTTATCGGAAACCGACTTCCGTTATCCCGGTCCCAAACCGCAAACGAAAGAAGCGGGCTTGATTATGCTGGGCGATGTCATTGAAGCGTCATCGCGTACGCTGAGCAATCCGACACCCGCCAGAATCAAATCCCTGGTTCGCGAAAGAATTGAAGGCATTTACATGGACGGCCAACTTGACGAATGCGAATTAACGTTAAGTAATTTAAATACGATAGCGGAAACTTTTACAAAAATTCTTACGGGAATTTTCCATCACCGCGTGGATTACCCGGATGCAGCGCCTAAAGAAGGCAATGGAAAAAAAGAGACCGATGAAAATACAAATCGAAAACAGACAATCCAGATTCAAAATTGAAAAAAGGAAAATCCGCAGCACCGTTTCCACAATTTTTCAACTTCTGGACTGTCCGGATAAAGAAGTCAGCATCGTCTTGACTGATGATAAGCATATTCATGCGTTAAATAAAACATATCTGGGACGTGATAAAACCACCAATGTTATTTCATTTTCCCTGCAGGAGGGTGAGCATGGCAATATCAATCCCTCATTGCTCGGCGATGTTGTCATCTCTCTGGATACGGCTCAAAAAGACGCCCTGAAAGGCAATCTGGCCCTGGAACAGGAAATTGAATACCTTTTGATTCACGGCATTCTTCATCTACTGGGGTATAACCACGAAAATACTTCACAAGCCGAAACCAGAAAGATGAAACAAAAAGAGAAGGAAATATTCAGCAAACTTAACCGCAACCAAGTACTCATCTAAACATAACGTTAACAGGAGGAAACAAACCATGAATTTATCTCTGGAAAACAAAGTGGCTCTGGTCACCGGCGGAAGCAGAGGCATCGGACGCGCTATCGCCCTGGGTCTGGCCAAGTCCGGCGCGGATGTTATTGTAACCAGCCGCAAAATAGCCGATCTGGAAAATGTCGCCGAAGAAATAAAAGTCCTGGGCAGAAAATCTCTGGCCGTAGCCACGCACATCGGCCGTTTGGAAGAAATAAAGAATCTGGTTGAAAAAGTCAAAGCCCAGTTCGGTAGAATTGATATTCTGGTCAATAATGCCGCCACGAATCCTTCAATGGCCGCGGCCATCGATATCGACGATCGCGCCTGGGATTCCATTATGAATCTTAATCTCAAAGGCCTTTTTTTCTTAAGCCAGGCAGTGGCTCGACAGATGAAGGACCAGGGGGGCGGAAAGATTGTCAATGTCGCCTCTGTTGCCGGCATTTCTCCCGATATCCTGCCGGTGTATTCCATCAGCAAAGCCGGCGTGATCATGGCCACAAAAGTAATGGCTCAGCAATGGGCTATCTATAACATCCGGGTCAACGCCATTGCGCCCAGTTTAACGAAAACTAAATTCAGCGAACCGCTCTGGTCCAATCAGGATATTCTGAACATCGCCATGAGCCGAACACCGCTGGGACGTCCGGCCGAACCGGAAGAAATGGTTGGCGCCGTTATTTTTCTGGCATCGGAAGCTTCCAGCTATGTGACGGGACAAGTCCTCGCCATTGATGGCGGCATCACGATTTAACATTCATGCTTATTCAGTTTTTTGAAGTGATTTTTTCGAATGAATTTCAGCACGTGCCGATGGTCATTAAAAAATTATTGAACTTTCGATATCTATAAAGTATTATAACAACATGAATTACAAAACAGTTTTTTCAATTTTTCTTGCAATATGGATGATCCCCGCCGGCCATGTCGCCCATGCTGATATCTACAAGCATGTGGATAAAGAAGGCGTGCTGCATCTGACCAACGTGCCTTCAGATCCCAGCGTTAAATATGTTATGGTCATGCGGGAAAAAAGAATTCTTTTCCGTCCCAATCTGGATGTAAAAAAGTATGATTATCTCATCAGCAAAGCGGCCGATAAATTCAACCTCGATTCCGCGTTGATCAAGGCCATCATCAAGGCGGAATCCAACTTCAATCACCGGGCTGTTTCACCCGTGGGAGCTCAAGGTCTGATGCAACTGATGCCCAAGACGGCATCCTCCCTGAACGTTGACGACAGTTTTCATCCGGAGAAGAACATTGAAGGCGGGGCGCGCTATCTGCGCTATCTGTTGAATGTTTACAAAGGCAATTTGTCCTTGGCACTCGCGGCTTACAATGCCGGAGAAAAGGCTGTGGCTAAATATAATTACAGCATTCCTCCCTACCGCGAAACGCAAAATTATGTCAGACGCGTGTTAAGTTTTTACCGGGAATACAGTAATTCTTAGCGATACGCTTTACGGTTATTTGCCGACATATAAATAATGCTGTATTTCCTCCATTTTCTTTTCTTTAATTCCCCTGATCATCATCAACTGCCTGATGTCTTGAAATCGATTGATTTGCTCACGCAGGGCAATAATGCTTTGCGCGGTTGATTTCCCGATACCTTTCACCAGGATTAATTCTTCTTCGGTGGCCTGATTAATGTCTATGGGCAGGCCGATCGATAATTTCGTGGCGTTCGACATCTCACCGACGACAACGTTTTTCCGTCCCGAATGATCTTCCAAGATTAACCTCATGCCGTTTTTAAGTGGAATATCCTTTTTTGATATTTCATCCCAACCGGCTGATTGCAATAATTGATGAACATTTGTTTCGGGAGGGACAAAATAAATGCCGGCGCTTTGATTATTTTCAAAAATCTCAACCGCCCGGCAATCCCGGCACTGAGTGGCGTGAACGGGAACTTCATGCGTGTTCAAGGAACGCGACAGTAAAATAACAAAGGGAATAACCGCCAGCGTAAGACTCAGAACAGTTATTCCCTTCAGTTTACTTTCGGAAATGATCATGAAGATTATTTTTTCTTTTCCAGTTCAAAAGCGTCGTGCAGCACCGATACCGCGAGCTCCATGTATTTCCGCTGAATAATGCAGGATATCTTGATTTCCGATGTGCTGATCATCATAATATTGACACCTTCTTTGGCCAGGGTCTTAAACATCTTGGCGGCGACGCCGGAATGACTGGCCATCCCCACACCGATAATGGACACTTTGGCCACCTGATCATCAACCTCAACTTTTTTGGCGCCGACTTTCTTAGCCGTGGCTTCCACGATCTTCTGCGCGTCCTTCAAATCTTTTTTAGACACGGTGAAGGTCAGATCGGTATAGCCTTCCGAACTGGCATTCTGAATAATCATATCCACAAAGATGTTTTTATCCGACAACGGCGAAAATAAATCGGCGGCGACACCCGGTTGATCGGGAACATGAACGACCGTGATTTTTACCTGATCGCGATCATACGTTACGCCTGAAATAATTTCTCGTTCCATATCCTTATCTTCTTTCGTCACAAGAGTTCCTCCTTTATCGGTGAATGTTGATTTAACATAAACGGGTACATCATATTTCTTGGCCATTTCCACCGACCTGGGCTGCAGCACCTTGGCGCCGGTCATAGCCATTTCCAGCATTTCGTCATAGGAAATCTTATCCAGTCTCCGCGCTTTATTGCAAACATTCGGATCAGTTGTATATACACCGTCCACATCGGTAAAGATATCACACCGATCGGCTTTCAGCGCGGCAGCCAGAGCGACGGCGCTGGTGTCGGAACCGCCCCGTCCCAGCGTTGTAATATTGTTGTCCTTATCCACGCCCTGAAAACCGGCCACAATAATAATAGTGCCTTTCTTGAGTTCCTTTTTAATGACATCCGTGTGAATCAGCGATATCCTGGCTTTTTTATGGGACTGATCCGTCAATATTTTGACCTGAAACCCGAGAAAAGATCTCGCCGGATAACCCATGGCATTCAAAGCGATCGCCAGCAAGGTCACCGTGACCTGCTCTCCCGTGGAAATCAGAGAATCGTATTCTCTTTCATCGGGCGAATCGGCCGCCTTATGAGCCAGATCGATGAGCCTGTCTGTTTCTCCCGCCATGGCGGATAGAACAACAACCACCTGATTGCCGGCTTTTTTTACATTGGCGACTTTTCTGGCGACATTTTTTATTTTCTCAATGTCCCCAACCGATGTCCCGCCGAATTTCTGCACAATTAACGCCATATTAAACAACCTCCATGTTGGTATCTTTAATCAGCTCTTTGAGTCTGCCTGCCGGCCCCCGCATAATAATTTTTCGTTCAGTATCATTCAGATATTCGAATTTGAGGATGAGGGAATCTTCGGGCAGTATTTCAGCGATTTTTTCCGCCCATTCAATGACCACCACGCCTTCCCCGCTGAAATATTCCTCGTAGCCCAACTCTTCGAATTCAGTATAATCTTTTATACGATAAATATCAAAATGATAAAGCTTAAATTTTGCCGGATATTCATTGATCAACGTAAACGTGGGACTCGTGATGCGATATTTTTCATCGATTCCCAAACCACGGGCCAAGCCCCCGGTGAAGCAGGTTTTTCCCGAACCCAGTTCTCCGGATAAAGCCAGAACGTCTCCTTTTTGTAATCGCTGACCGATTCGACGCGCCAGTTCCGTTGTCTGTTCAGCACTTACGGATATCATCTCAGCTTTCACATGACCCTGATTTTTTTCTTTCATCAATCATGCTCCAGCAAGACGACAGCCGTCGAATAATTTTTGGTATGCGTCAGACTCAAATGAACTTTTGTTATTTTTTTCATCTCGATACGATTTTTGGCCTCTCCGCCAAGCACCAGTACCGGTTTGCCATTCTCGTCATTCACAACTTCAATATCGTTTAATTTAACGCCCTCGCCCAAACCAATGCCCAGCGCCTTCAGAAAAGACTCTTTGGCCGCAAAGCGCGCGCCGTAATGCGTTGCCGGATGCGCATATCTTGTGCAATACGCTATCTCAGCGGCAGAAAAGATTCTCCTGATAAACTTTTCACCCCATTTATGAATAATTCTATCCATACGACTGTTTTCCACGAGGTCAATGCCGATACCGTAAATCATCTCGCCACCTGACCGGCCTGCACTATCGCGTCAGTGACCAGAGCAACTTTCTTCATCGCCGCCACATCATGCACACGCACAATATGACATCCATTCATAATCGCGGCCGCGACTGTCGCCGCCGTCCCCTCCATCCTCGCACCCGGTTCATCACCGGTTATTTTACCGATAAAAGATTTCCGGGATGTTCCGATCATAATCGGCAAATCCAGCGCCTTCAACAAAGAAAGATTTTTAATAATTCTGAAATTGTCTTCAGCCGTTTTTCCAAAACCGATCCCGGGATCCAGAACGATGGATTCTCTGGCCACGCCCGCTTTTATAGCTTTTTCACAGCTTTTTTTCAAATAATCCGAAATTTCGCCCATCAGATTATTATATTCCAGATTGCCCTGCTGCATATTGCCGGGATTGCCCCGCATATGCATAAGCATCACGGCCGCTTTACAGTCACTGATCGTTTTCCCCATCAACCGGTCGCTGTTCAGGGCGCTGACATCGTTGACGATCTCGGCGCCGGCCGCAACGGCTTCCCGGGCAACACGCGCCTTTTTCGTATCAATGGATATGGGAATTTTTATTTTTCCGCTCAGGCCTTCAATCACGGGGATGACCCGTTTCAATTCCACATTGACCGGCACGGCACGGGAACCCGGTCTGGTTGATTCTCCTCCGATGTCAACCATATCGGCGCCTTCATCAGCCATCCGCCATCCGTGATCAACCGCTTTCTGAGGTGAATAAAAAATCCCGCCATCGGAAAATGAATCGGGCGTCACATTGATGATTCCCATCACCAGTGTTTTTTGACCCAGAATAATTTTTCGTCGGGATGTTTTTAAAACAAATTCATGGATACCGGTATGTTTCAGAATTTCAGCTATATTGCCGGCAAGCTGATTTAATCCAAACGGTTGTTTCTCTATTTTCGTTATCAGAGACGCAATCTGTTTCAGCGTTCCCATGATTAACACATCCGTTTCCGGAATACTGCAGGCCACGCTGCCTCTGGCTACAGCCGCGTCACCTCCCAGGGACAGCATTTCCTGTTTCAGAATATTGGCGACTTTGCATGGTTGCTTTTCCAGCAATATGTTGATGTGAATTGCTTTTTTAGCCATGGCAGCGATGCCGTAAGCATCTACGCCTATTCTCTGAAACACATCAACCGCTTCGTCAATGTTTTTAATTTCGATTCTTTTCATCAGGAAACACCTATACCCTTTGAATGATGAAATCCACATTCAGGAAAAAATCAAATCAGGATTTTCAGGCTATAGCGTGCGACTCATCATGCTTATCTTTGGGTAAAGCATCGCCAATCAGGATGTCAATTTCGTGCCCGCTCAAAACTTCCTTTTCCAGAAGTTCACCCGATAGCCGATGCAATATATCCATGTGATCCGTAAGAATTTTCTTTGAACGCTCATAGTTGCGCGATACAATAGCAACAATTTCCCCATCAATATTCTTTGCCGTATCCTCGCTGTAGTCTTTATGAGTGGCAAACTCCCGGCCCAGGAAGATCTGTTCTTCTTTTTTACCATAACTGAGCGGCCCCATTTTTTCGCTCATACCCCATTCACAAACCATCTTTCTCGCTAAATTTGTCGCCCGTTCGATGTCATTTCCGGCGCCGGTCGTGAAATCGTGCAAAACCAGTTCTTCAGCAGCCCTGCCTCCCAGCAGAATGGAAATACTGTTTTCCAGATATTTTTTCGGATACGTATGCTTTTCATCAATCGGCAACTGTTGGGTCAGTCCCAAAGCTCTGCCGCGGGGAATAATCGTGACTTTATGAATGGGATCGGTGCCCGGCAGCATTCTGGCCACGAGCGCATGTCCGATCTCATGATAAGATGTATTCTTCTTCTCTTCATCACTGATCACCATGGTTTTTCTTTCCGCGCCCATGAGAATCTTATCTTTGGCAAACTCAAAGTCACTCATGTTTACCTTGTCTTTATTGGACCGGGCTGCATTCAGCACCGCTTCATTGATAAGGTTTTCTATGTCCGCGCCGGACGTCCCGGGCGTCCCTCTGGCCAGTACAGCAAAGTTCACGTCTTCCGCTATCGGCGTTTTACGTGCATGAACTTCAAATATCTTTTCCCTGCCTTTGACATCCGGCAGCGGCACGACAACCTGACGGTCAAAACGTCCCGGCCTGAGCAGAGCGGGATCCAGAACATCGGGACGGTTCGTTGCGGAAATCAGAATCACGCCTTCGTTGGATTCAAAGCCGTCCATTTCCACCAGCAACTGATTGAGGGTCTGTTCCCTTTCATCATGACCGCCACCGAGACCGGCACCGCGATGACGTCCGACCGCGTCAATTTCATCAATGAAAATAATACAGGGCGCGTTCTTCTTTGCCTGACTGAACAGGTCGCGGACGCGCGAGGCTCCGACACCGACAAACATTTCCACGAAATCGGAACCGCTGATGGTTAAAAAAGGAACTTCCGCTTCACCGGCAATCGCCCGCGCCAGTAGTGTTTTACCCGTTCCGGGAGGACCGACGAGCAACAGGCCCTTGGGAATTCTCCCGCCCAGTTTGGTGTATTTTTTGGGATCCTTGAGAAAATCAATCACTTCTTCCAGCTCGGACTTGGCTTCATCAATACCGGCTACATCGGCGAAAGTCACCCGTTTGGATTTATCGGTAATCAGACGCGCCTTGCTTTTGCCAAAGGCCATCGCCTTCCCGCCGCCGGCCTGCATCTGGCGCATAAAAAATATCCAGATACCGATGAGCAGAATCATCGGCGCCCAAGAAATCAGAATCGTCAGCCATGGAGATTCCTCATCCGGTTTGGCGGTAATCTTGACGCCTTTTTCCCGCAACTGCGCGACCAGTTTATCGTCTTTCGGCGCGTATGTTTTAAAAAGATTACCGTTTGTCAACTTACCGCTGATGTTGTCACCTTGGACAGTGACTTCGCTGATTTCGCCCTTCTCCAGATGAGCGACCATTTCGCTGTATATGATATCTTTCGTCCCGGTCTTCGGCTGATTGTAAAGTTGCCAGACCAGCAGAAAAACCAGCAAAACCGTCAGGACAAGCGCTATATTTTTTTGAAACTGATTCAATATTTTTCTCCTTAATGCTTTATAATAATATACACTTTCGATTTCAAAGGATAACGCGGCCAACAAAGTCAGCCGAAAAAAGCAAACTTATATAGTCTTTATAATAATATTTCATATAACTCAAATATTTTCTATCCACGCCGGTATATCGTTTTCCAGGGATAAATAACTTAAAAATCGTTGATTTTCAGTTGCAGAACTTTTTTGGTTTCCCCGGTTATTTTTACCCTCTCATTAACATGCGTATTTTCTATGGCGATCACCGAAATACCGTCAACCATCAGCAAAACGTTATCTCGTTTTCCGGCAGGTATCTTGTGGTCGATGAAAAAATTCTTTATTTTCTGCCGTCCGGCCATGCCCATGGGCTGAAACCAGTCACCATCCCTTCTGTTGCGGATGGTCAAAGGCCGCCTGATTTTATCCCAATCCAGATAAACTGTATTTTTGTTTCCAAAATCAACTCTGTTTTTTTGAATCAACGCCGTCTCGATGATAACATTCTTTTCCGGAATTTGAACCGTTCCCGGCACGTCCACAATATATTCAAATTGAATCTGTTTCCGCGGTATTTTCTCCACAATTAAAACATTGTATTCTCGCCTGGCTTCAATTTTCGACGGGAAAATGATTCGTTTACCCGATTCGCGTTTTTGAATCAGTTGATCCAGCGCGGTCACATGAAGAAACGTTATGCCGTTTTTTCGCGGTGTTAAATCTTCCAGAACAGTCTTCAGTAAGCGCCACCGGACGGCCGTTGATAATTTTTTCAAATAATCTATTTTCATCAGGAAGCGATTTTCTGCGCTCTGAACAAAACGGGAACTGAGAACCCGGGCAACCTGCTCCCGGATGAATTCATCTTCCACCCGCAATATTTCCGCCGTGCGGGCCAGATTTTCGACGATTTTCGGATTGTATTTTTCCTGCAAATAGGGAATCAGTTCAGCCCGGATTTGATTACGCAGATACATCCGGTTTTCGTTCGAACTGTCCCTGCGATACGCGATACCGGATTGTTCCAGAAAAGAAATGATTTCCTGCCGAGATGTTTCCATCAAGGGACGAACGAACCTGCCGTCTCTTTTGGGCAAAAAACCTTTCAATCCCCCCGGACCGCTGCCACGCAAAAGATTCAGTAAAACCGTCTCCGCCTGATCCTGCAGATGATGACCCAGCGCGATTTTATTCGCCCTGTATTCCTTGGCGGCCCGATGCAAAAATTCATATCTCTGCCGTCGATAATAATCTTCGGGAGAAACGCCCTTTTTCATGAGAGACTTATCTATCTTTGCCGAGCAGAAAAGCAACCCCATCTTTTTAGCCAGATCACGCGAGAATTTTTCATCCGCGTTCGATTCCCGCCCCCGTAAACCATGATTAAAATGAGCAACAAATAAGGTCAGATTCATATCTTTTGCCAGCTGAACGAGAACCATCAGCAGCGCCGTGGAATCGGGTCCGCCCGAAAGAGCCACCAGCACACGATCGCCGCTGTCCAGAAGATCGTATTTCTCTATAGTCTGTTTGACTTTTTCAATCATATTTAAACAAACAAAGAATTCAGTTCCCGAATATCTTCACAGTAATAGTCGGCCCTGAGTTTCAGCAAATCTTCACGGTTTCCCAAACCGTTTAACAATGCGCAACTCAGCACGCCCGCGTTTTGGGCAATGATGACATCATTGACGCCGTCTCCAATCACCACGGCGTTTTCTTTCGGGGATGGATACTTGCTGAAGACGTGATCCATCACCCGGTGATCCGGCTTCATAAACGGTGTGGAATCGGCGCCGATAATGTCGGTAAAATAATTTTCAATCCTTAATGACTCGGCAATACGCAGCGTAAAATGGTGTCGTTTATTGGTCAGAATAATCTTTGTCTTATTCCGGTAATTTTCCAGCACTTCTTTCACGCCCGGATAAAGGACGGAGTTGTCCAGCATATGCTCGGCATAATAACCGGAAAAAATTTGCATCGCTGCTGTCTGTAATCCGGAATGATCTTTGCCCAGGGCTCTTTCCATCAATTTACTGACACCATCGCCGACAAAACTGATGACTTCCTTTTCCGTTCTTTCGGGAAGATTGAGCGTTCTCAGAGTGTAATTAATACTTTGCACCAGGTCCGCGCCTGTATCAACCAGCGTGCCGTCAAAATCAAATATCATTAAGTCAATTTTCTTCATAGCTGCTCCTTTTTTCTTTATAACGAACTGTCAGTACAAAAACAAGTTTGTTTGTTAATGAGACTCTCTGAAAACGAGTTCCAGCTTGTCTGGGACGAAGTTTGAAGAGTAAGTCGAATTATCCCAGGAGCGAAGCGACGCGGGATTGGAGACTCTCTGAAAACGAGTTCCAGCTTGTCTGGGACGAAGTTTGTCCCTGCCACCTAAAGGTTGTGGGATAATTCGCTCTAAGATTTTCCGATCACTATGTTTCGGCGAAGTGCCCTTTGGGTAAAAATCAAGGCTCATTAAAGCGTAAGTCGAATTATCCCAGGAGCGATAGCGATTGTGACTTTCACTGAGAGCGAATGCAATGAAGCTCGAAGTGCGAAAGGAACAATCCCGCCAATTCACGACTAGTCGGAAGTGGCAGGGACGCGGGATTGGAGACTCTCTGACTAGCGCAGGACTCTCATAGATAAAAAGTGTTTGACTAAGCTCAAGGCCGGTGCTAAAAAAGGACAACCGCTTGGATCACCTTAATCGACTGAGACGGTAGCAAAACATGTCGAACTTAAGGTCTTCCTGTATGCGGAAGACCTTTTTTAATGACACTCGCCGAGAACGAGTCCCGACTTATCGGGACGAAGTTTGTCCCTGTCACCTAAAGGTGGCGGGATAATTCGCTCTGAGACAATAGTCAAGGCTCATTGAAGCGTCAGTGGAATTATCCTGGGAGCGAAGCGACGTAGGATTATGAAGAAACGACATGCTCATAAATTTGCCATCATCGGCACCGGCATGGTGGGAACCGCCATCGGTTTCCTGTTAAAAAAATCCGGCTATAAAATCACTTCTCTTTACGACAAATCACCGGCTGCCTTGAAAAGAGCCGTGTCTTATACAGAGGCAAATATTACGCTGGTACCGCAGGATATATTGCGCGATGCCGATTACATTTTAATCACCACTCCCGATGACGCCATCGCGTCCGCCTGCGCGGATATCGCGCTCTCGCCGGAAATAAAAAACAAGTTCATTTTTCATATGAGCGGAGCGGGCGGACTGGATCTCCTGGAACCGGCAAAAAAAGCCGGCGCGTATGTCGCCAGCATTCATCCCCTGCAGAGTTTTTCTTCCATTGAGCAGGCCATCCGGAACATTCCCGGCAGCTATTTCGGCATCACGGCGGAAAAGAAGGCTTTATTGCGGGCAAAGAAAATCGTTCGCAATCTGCAGGGCATTCCCATCGTGATTTCGCCGGATCAGAAACCGCTCTATCATGCCGCCGCGTGCTTTGCCTCCAATTATCTCGTTACGCTAATGAACATTGTGGAGTCGATTTCCAAAACCATCGGCATCAACGAAAAAGACGCCCGCCAGGCCTATCTGCCACTGGTTTATGGCAGCCTGAAAAATATTGAGAAATCAGGTTCCATCTTATCGTTGACCGGTCCCATCGCCCGGGGGGATTGCAGCACCGTCCGGAAACATATCCAGTCTTTTCAGAAGACACTGCCGCAATATGCTTCAGTTTATTCTGAGCTGGGATTTTTAGCCGTTAAAATTGCCCAGCAAAAAGGTACTTTAAGCGCCGGACAGACCAAAAAAATAAACGCCCTTTTGAAAGGAGTAAAATCATGAGTACTCAGACCAAAATAACCCGTAAAACCATCGCGGACATCAAAAAAATGAAAGCTTCCGGCGAGAAAATCGCCATGCTCACAGCTTATGATTTCGCCATATCGTCCATTATGGACGAATGCGACATTGATATCATTCTGGTCGGTGATTCTCTGGGAAATGTGGTTCTCGGTTATGATACGACGCTGCCGGTCACCATGGAAGATATGCTGCACCACACAAAAGCCGTTGCCCGCGGCGCGCAAAATGCTTTGATTGTCGCGGATATGCCTTTCTTATCCTATCAGGTGTCGGAACAGGAGGCGGTCAGAAACGCCGGGCGTTTCCTGCAGGAGGCCAACGCTCAGTCGGTCAAACTGGAAGGCGGCAGAGAGTTTGCCGAAACCGTGCGTAAAATTACATTATCGGGAATACCGGTCATGGCTCATCTGGGACTCACGCCACAATCTATTCATCAGCTCGGCGGTTACAAGGTTCAGGGCAAAAAGGAAGATGCCGCACGGAAAATTATTGAAGACGCCAAAATTCTGGAGGACGCCGGAGCCTTTTCAGTGGTTCTGGAATGCATTCCGGAAGGACTGGCGGAAGAAATCACCAATTCCCTCAACATCCCGACGATCGGCATCGGCGCAGGCGTTCATTGCGACGGACAGGTTCTGGTTATTAACGATTTACTGGGAATCAATGAAAGATTCACACCCAAGTTTGTGAAAAAATACGCCAATCTGAATTCAGAAATTAAAAAAGCCGTTAAAAATTATATCGGGGAAGTTAAACACGGTAACTTCCCCGATAGTGAGCACAGCTTTAAATAAGTTTATAAAATCACGGTTATGAACTCCAGGGCAAGCCCTGGACCCTAATTCCGCAGCAAGCTGCGGTGTATTATACCCTCCGCTTTGCGGGATTGTTCGACTTACAAATTTCAATTCACTTCGTTTTTGAAATTTGAGTCTCACAATAACTGGAACGGTTTAGTAAATAACGACCTTGGCCTGTTCCCGTATTTTTTTCACAATGGCATTAAAGGCTTCCATTTTCTTGGTCTGTTCCAGATGCGTGGCAATCTTTGCTTTGACTTCATTCAATTCAACTTTCTTTTCGGGCTTCTTGTCCAGAACCTGAACGATATGATATCCGTACTGCGTTTTAATGACGGGACCGATCGCATTCTTTTCCTGTGAGAAAGCCGCGGTTTCAAATTCTTTCACCATCTGACCTTTCTTGATGTAACTCAAATCGCCGCCCATCTCCTTGCTGGGGCAATCGGAATTCTTGCGGGCCAGTTCCGCGAAGTCCCCGCCACTGAGCAGTTGCTTGCGTATATCCTCTATTTTAGCTTTCTTTTGTTCTTTTGTTTTTTCATCATCTTCCTTTTTCACAGCAACCAAAATGTGACGGACATGCACGCTGGCCGGTTGAATAAATAATTTTTCACGATTCTCGTTGTAAAATTTGCTGATTTCCTTGTCTGTCGGTTTTCCTTTCTGGCCCACTTCCATATCTCTGAATTTTTCGATCTTCACAGCCAGGGCGACATCTTCCCTTTTGATCTTATTTTCTTTCATGAACTCATCCACTGTTTTATTCGGAGCCATCTGGGTCTTGATGGTTTCAATCGTTTTTGTAATCTCCTCATTGCTTGCCGTTATCTTCCTTTTCTCAACTTCACGGGAAAGCAATGTTTTCATGATAAACACTTGGATCAACTGTTTCCTAAGCTGCTCTTTCATTTCCTTCTGTTTATCAGCGGGAATCTTGTTTTTGTACATATTGAATGCCGCCTGCAGCTCTTTTTCCAAATCCGCTTTTTTCATTACGACGCCGTCAACGCTGACCGCGATATCACCTGATGCCGCACTCTCCGCACTTACTTCAGGCGCGTGGGCTCCAGGCAGTTCAGTGCCCGAACTCTGAATCGCGTTCGTGCCCGTCGCCGGTGATTCTTTTTTCCCGCTGTCCGAGCAGCCGGAAACCAGAAGCAAAACAAATAAACCGCAAACGACCAGCCAGCTTTTACTGATTTTAGTATTCATTAATTTCCTCCCGAAAATACTTGAAAGTATTTCATTTTTTTGTGGCTTATATGTAAAATATATACAGACGTCAAGACAATTTTCTTGAAATGATCAACGCCCCCTGATCGTCAGGCTATCCTTCTCAAATAGCGTAAGATTTCTATTTGTTCATGTAAAGGCGGACGCTCTTGCGCCGGATCAAACTTCAGACGAGAACGTCCCGACATCTCCAGAACACTTTCCACAGCTCTGAACATATTAATTTGCGGATATACTTCCCGGGTAAAATAATTAATCACTTTTAACGTTCTGAAACCGTCAAACCAGTCCAGAAAATGCCGGGAAAGTGTTTTTTCATCTTTTGCTGTCCGGTGTATCTTGGACCAGAAAAGAGAAAAATTACTTTCCATCAGAAAAGTTTTCAATTGAGGATGAATCCGTTCTGCTTTGCTGAGAATTTCCTCTCCGCTTTCGAAGAGCCTATTATCGACCAGTCGCAGCCAGTCTCCCAGAACCGCGAATACCCGCGGATCATACAAACAGTATTCATCCGGACAGACTCCGGACAGAAATCGCTGGATTCGTTTGCCGGTTCCAAAGGGCACGCGCGATGACGGACGGGCTGACGGATAAACGCGGGTTTCTTTGATTGAGTCGATTTTGCCGACTTTGGCCAGCTTGTTTAGAAAATAAAAATCTTCACCGGCCTCCTTTCTATTCATTCCCCTGACCTCCAGATAAGCGTCAGTAGAAACAGCAATCGTCGATCCGATGGAATGAAACGCCCAGGGAGAACAAGCAAATGCCAATCCCAGCACCCAGTAACGCAAAAATATTTCATAGCAGGTAATCGCCGCCTGCTGCAGCGCGTCCGGTGGAAACTGATGTTCATAATCGACGATAGCGGTTTTGGTATCTGTATCCGCATGAAAATAATCATGAATTGTCGATAAATAATTTTCCTGCATCAGCGTATCGGCATCAAGGCTTACAATAACTTTCGCTGCTGCCTCACTGTCTTTCAGCAGACGGAACGCCATATCCATACCGATTTTTCTGGCCGTGCCCACGCCTCCGGTGTTCATCGGTATTTCACACCCCGGTGATGCTGCGTTGACGTATGCGAGTTTCATTCCGGAATCGGCAATAAAGCTTAACCGTTGATATAATGCCCGATCACCGGAAAAAGTATTGATACATTTTTGACCCACCAGCGCATCCAGGCATTCCAAGGTCTGCCGATTATTTTCCTTGACATCGAGAGGTGAATTTTCCTTGTTGTTGACAACGCAGAGAATCAGCGAATATGCAAGAGATGAGGGGAAATTTTTTGCCAAAGAAGCCAGCGTGTGAAAGAGCAGTTCTTTTTCCGCGTAAGCCGGTATGACCACAACCTGGGCAATATTTTCAATGTCGTTGGCCATCAATTTCCATTGGTTATCGATGGCATAATGTTGAAGATAATCGTTGATTAAGGAACTTTTTTTCATTGCAGAGATTTCATCACGCTTTCTTTCAGCAGAGAATAATCGTCGCCGGGTATCCAGTTGATCGCAACGCCTTTCTTCTCCATGCGCCGAAACCACGTTTCCTGCCTTTTCGCGAATTGATGGATGGCCGTATTTAATTTGCCTTTCATTTCTTGAAAGGTCATTTGATTTTGGAGATATCGGGATATGAAACGATATTCCAGACCAAAACTATCGAGCTTTGCCCAGCACAGGCCCGTCTCATGAAGACAGGAAACCTCCTCTATCATGCCCTGCTCCAGCCTTTCTTCCAGTCGCCGGGTAATTCTTTCTCTGAGTACACTTCTTTCCCATTTGATTCCAAATACCACCGTGTCAATGTCCGGCTTTTTCTGTTGTACGGTGCCCGCATTTTTGCGCGCCAGTTCAATTTCAATGGCCCTGATTAATCTTTCCACATCATCGAGGTCGGTTCTGTTATGCATTTGCGGTTTCATTTTCCAAAGAAGTGTTTGCAGCTCATCCTTTGTTTTGCCGCGCAGAGTTTCTCTTTGTTCTTCATCGATCGGCGCTGCGGGTAAATCATAATTACAAAGGACGGATTCAAGATAAAGACCGGTTCCACCGACAAGAATCGGCAGCGTGTTTTTTACCCGCAATGCACGGAATATTGAATAAAATCTTTTTTGGAATTCAAACAGATTAAATTCGTGCTCCGGCTCGGCAACATCAATCATGTGATATGGTATCTTCCGGCCGTTCATTTCAAATTCACTTAAATCCTTGCCGGTGCCGATATTCATCCGCTGATAGACCTGACGGGAGTCAGCGGAAATAACTTCGCCATTCAGGTCACAGGCAAGCCTGGCCGCCAGACGGGTTTTACCGGAAGCTGTCGGACCGAGAATAACGATAAGATTTTTCGCCATGTTTTCATCAATGACAGGTAAGGAACACCTCAGGCTGTCTCAAATCCCACGGAGCTTCGCTCCTGGGATAGTTCGACTTACGCTTCGAACTTCGTTGCACTCGTTCTCAGCTTGTCTCACTAAAAAAAATGCCCCGTAAAACGGGGCATTTCTGAGTTTAAATAATCCGGATTATTTACGAGTATTATAGTGGCGTAACATTTGTTGCGCTGGGACCTTTATTGCCCTGCTCGATATCGAAACGAATCTTCTGACCTTCATAAAGAGTCTTGAATCCCGTTCCGGCGATGGCACTATAATGCACAAATACATCTCCGCCCTCATCGTTTTCAATAAAACCGAACCCCTTCTTCTCGTTGAACCATTTTACTTTTCCTTCTGCCAAAGCTAAAACCCTCCTTTTAAATATTCGTTTCCTGCTCTTTGGAATTTTGCGGGAAACATAAAAAAAACCGCATCAATTCTTTCAGTACCAAGAACTTTCTGCGGTTATTTTATTTTTGTAAAGCCTAACACTAAAAAATTTCCTAACAACAAAACGCCTCAATCTTAACCAAAAAAACTTTAATCAATGTAATTTTGGGATGTTGTTCTAATATCTATCACCAAGAATTTTCAAAATCAAGTTTTTTTTACAAAATTTATTATTTTTTTTGTAACTTAAATTTCTTCAGAATTTCTGCCAATGCTTTTTCTTTACCTATATAAAAATGATCAGCACCGCTAATGATTTCCAAAGGAGCATTTATTTTTCCGGCTTCACGCTTCAAGATCTTCAGAGAGCAGAACTGATCCGAATCACCGCAGATGATTAAATCAATCTTATCCTTTAAATCATCCCATTGGAAATCAAAGTAATCAACCGGCGGCGCCACAAAGATAATAAAGGAAAAAGGATTGCTTGTTCCTTTAAATATTTTTGAGCCCACCCATGAACCGAAGGAATAGCCGGCAAAGACCAAATCCGAAAACCCCCGTTCTCTCAAATATTGACAGACGGCGATGATATCCTGTTGCTCGCCATTGCCTTCAGCATAATGACCCGTGCTGGCGCCGACGCCGCGAAAGTTGAATCTCAACGTCGTATAATTTTCCAACGCAAACGCTTCCTGCAGAGTCTCGACGACATTATTGTGCATCGAACCGCCCATCAGCGAATGCGGATGACAAATCACAACCGCTTTTTCAGGATTTGCTTTATACAAAAGACTTTCGATCATCAGCGGACCGTTGTTAATGAATATCCTTTCTTCCATCATAACATATCCTGTATCGATCCCGCCCGATGGCAGGCGCAATAACTTTGCTCGTCAAACTTTTTTAAAGGCGGCTCTTCTTTTGTACAAATTTCCTTCCTGTAAAGGCAGCGATTCTGAAACGAACAGCCCTGACTGCTTTCAACCATCGCCTCACCTTTGATTTTCATTTTCTCTTTCTTCTGCCGCGGATCGCAGGAAGGCACGGCATCCAGCAACATCCGGGTATAGGGATGCAGCGGCCGGCTGTAAATATTTTCATTGGTTGTCAGTTCGACGATTCTTCCCAGATACATCACAGCGATGCGATCGGAAATGAACCGGATGACGTTGAGATCGTGGGAAATAAACATATACGTCAGATGGAAATCGTTTTTCAAATCCAGCAGCAGATTCAATATCTGAGCCTGAATGGAAACATCGAGCGAAGAAACCGGCTCATCGGCAATTATCAACTCCGGATTCAATACCAGCGCGCGGGCAATGCCGATACGCTGGCGCTGTCCACCGCTGAATTCATGAGGGTAACGCTTCGCCTGTTCTTTTTTCAGACCGACCTTGCTCATCATCTCCAGCGCCTTTGCCTCGCGCTCCTTCGCGCTCCCCAGACGATGAATGGTCAGCGGTTCTTTAATCATGCTCAAGGCGGATTTGCGCGGATTGAGAGAAGAATACGTATCCTGAAAAATGATCTGAACACCGCGGCGGTAAGACTTCAGCGCCTCCCCGGAATACGAAAATATATTTTCACCTTTAAAGTTAATTGAACCGCCGGTAGGCTTCTCCAGCCTCGTCATCAGACGCGCCAGCGTTGATTTCCCGCAACCGGATTCGCCAACCACGCCCAGCGTCTCACCTTTGAAAATCTGCAAATCAATATGATTGACGGCATGAATGATTCTTTTCTGAGCGCTGAAAAAACCGCCGCTTAAAGTATACTGTTTACTTAACTGACTGATTTCAACCAGTGTACCGGACATCATTCACTCTCTCAATGAATTTTTCCCATCGTATTTCCAACAGGAAACAAAATGACCTGTTTCGATTTCAGCCAGAGCGGGTTCTTTCGATTGGCAATCGGCAAAAGCATACGGGCAGCGATCTTGAAAACGGCAGCCCGCGGTCAAATCATACAGACCCGGCACCGTGCCCGGAATGGTTTTCAAATACTCCCCTTTTCTGCCGGATGCCGCGCAGACAGCCGGTATGGATTCCAGCAATCCTTCAGTATAGGGATGCAGCGGTTTGGCAAACAGCGCTTCCACCGGCGCGCTTTCCACAATTTTGCCGGCGTACATGACCGCGACTTTTTGGGCATTCTGGGCAATGACGCCCAGATCATGCGTAATAAAAATCACCGCCATGTTGTTCTTCTGTTTGAGAGAAGAGATCAGATCCAGAATCTGCGCCTGAATCGTGACATCCAGCGCCGTGGTGGGTTCATCCGCCAGCAGCAGCTTCGGATGGCAGGACATGGCCATCGCAATCATCACCCGCTGCCGCATGCCGCCGCTGAGATTATGCGGATAATCGCGCACCCGTTTTTGCGGATCGGGAATGCCCACCTCGCGCAGGAGATCAACACTCAGCTCCAGCGCCTTTTTTGCCGGAAGGTTCCGGTGCAAACGGATGGCCTCGGCGATTTGTTCACCGATGCGTAAAACGGGATTGAGCGAGGTCATCGGCTCTTGAAAAATCATCGAGATTTCACTGCCACGACGGGCGCGCATGTCTTCTTCGGATAATGTCAGCAAATTCTGACCGGAAAAGATGATTTCGCCGTTGGCAATTCGGCCGTCGCCGGGAACCAGGCGCATAATGGAAAGCGCCAGCATGGTTTTGCCGCAACCGGACTCGCCTACGATGCCCAGCGTTTCACCGGAATGAACCTGCAACGAAACGCCGTCCACGGCTTTGATTCTGCCCCGGGCCGTATTAAAAACCGTCACCAGATCTTTTATTTCCAGAAGAGGCGTCTGCATGAATTATTTCCGGGCGCGATGTCGCAGGAACTCCACCAGCAACCGGACGCCGACTCCCGCCGCGCCTTTGGGAATGTAAGGCTTGTCTTTGGTCGTCCAAGCCGGACCGGCGATATCCAGATGCACCCACGGATGCTCTCCGACAAATTTGCTCAGGAAAGCAGCCGCGGAAATCGTGCCGGCAGGGCGTCCGCCACTGTTTTTATAGTCGGCGATATCACTTTTCACCAGCTCGTGATACTGTTCCCATAACGGCAGTTCCCAGACCAGCTCACCGGAATTCTGCGCGGCGCTGTTGATTTCCTTTTTCAAATTATCGTCAGTTCCCAGCATGCCGATGACATCGTCCCCCAGCGCGATAATGCAGGCACCGGTCAGCGTGGCCAGATCGATCACCGCTTCGGGCTTGAACTCCGACGCGTAAGCCAGAGCGTCCGCCAGAATCAAACGGCCTTCGGCATCGGTATTGAGAACCTCAATGGTTTTTCCGGAATAGGATTTGATAATATCACCCGGCTTATAGGCGGATCCACCGGGCAGATTTTCCGTGGCGGGAATGATTCCCGTAATGTTCAAAGGTATCTGCAGATCAGCGGCCGCCATCACCGCTCCGATCACCGCCGCGCCGCCGGACATATCCGTTTTCATCTCGTCCATTTTGTCCGCCGGCTTGATGGAGATTCCGCCGCTGTCAAAGGTCAGCCCCTTCCCCACCAGTATAATCGGAGCATCCTTCTTTTTACCGCCCGCGTATTCCAGAACAATCATCTTCGGCTCTTCGTGACTGCCCGAAGCCACAGCCAGCAGCGCATTCATGCCCATCTTTTTCAGTTTGCTTTTATCCAAAATCCGGCAGGAAACCTTCTTTCTGCGTGCAACTTCACAGGCTTTCTGCGCCAGAATAGAAGGCGTCATTTCGTTGGACGGAGCGGAAATCAGATCACGCGCGAAACAAACCGCGTCGGCAATGATCCGCGCTTTATTCACATTCGATTCCACCAGAGCAAAATCTTCTGCTGAGGCAATAATATTCAGTTCGTCCATCTCTTTTAAATCTTCACGGCCCACGGTCTTGTAGGGTGTGTATTGGTAAAGCCCCAGCAGAGCGCCTTCAACCGCGGCCTGCACAACCTGATCCTTTTTGCCGGCAAGAAGATTCAGATTCAGCTCCGTGGCGGCTTGCTTGACACCCATGCCCCGCAGATGGCGTATTACCGAAGCATAAGCCCCTCTGAGTTTATCCAGATTGAATTCCTGATGTTTGCCCAGGCCGACCAGCGCTATCCGTTTTGCCGGCAAGGATCCCCTGGTATAGATGACCGATATCTGAGAAGGTTTGCCCGCGAAATCGCCGCTGCCGATTAGATCGCTGATCAATCCGCCACTGATTTTATCAATGTCCAGCGCAACGCCGGTTAATTTTTTGCTGTCTTCAAACACAGGCAAAATAATCGCCTGGCTTTTTGTCTCCGCAAGCACACCTTTTTTGACAATAATCTTCACGTCAACTTCCTCCTGATAAGAAATCAATTTCACTTGATGATTGGCAACGGACGATAACACATAACCGGAAAAAGTCAAATAATAAGGCGGCAGAGCTGAAAGATGGCAGTCCATAAAAACACAGGAGCCTGCATCTTTTTGAGCGGATGCCGGCCCCTGATTTATCAGAGCTGAAACTTAATGCTGAATAGGCGGATACAAAGATGTTCCAATCCTCTCATCCATTCTTATCCACCAGTCATCGTAGGAAATGTTCGACCCGGTCGAACCAATAGTCAGCAGGCCGAAAGAATCGCCATAATTTGTACCAAAGACAAAATTAGCGGCTGCACAAGTAAACTGTGTGGGATCCCCGGTCATGCAGGACGGCGAGGGACTGGTCAGCGAACTGTCCCTGATAATCGCCAGCGGCTCCGAAGTTGACGCCATGGCGCCTTTAATCCGCGGTGTTACAATAACGGATTCAATATTTATAGTAGTAGTCTGGTCAGGGTGCAGGATAAGTTGAATATTCCCTGACGTTGTTGGTTTGAAGGATGCTCTATAGGTACCGCCAAAGATACTCAATGCTTCAAGAGAAATATATTCCCTCTGACATCCGAAGTAGACACTTAAACCATCACCAGCCATAGAGTTATACCTAATGGTCACATCATAGGTTACACCGGCGGTCACTGCAAAAGGCGGAGATTGAGCTTCATTTTCTGAGCTACACCCCATCTTACAGAATGCGCCGTTACAGTAATAGGCCCAAAGGCACCAACTACTACACCAACCATCATCGCACCAATGATTTCCCAGTGTCCAACCGGTTGCATTCGTAGAGTTGAGTATTGGCGTATCCGACGTATCAGTTGAAGCCCCCGTCCATTGCACAAGGGTATAATAATCATTACCGGCGGCGAGGTCGGACAGATTATCAGGCGGCCAGTTATTCTGACCGATCTGATTGGCATGTCTGTTGTTGTTCGTTTCCATGTTATCGGGAGTACCACGGTCAGCGGGACCCGGATGGCTGAAATAAACCCTGATGTAATTTCTCTTGGTGGTATCAAATCCGGTAGCACTAGCCGCCTGCGCGCCGCCCGCATAAAGGGCACCGCTGAAAGTCGCACCTGAGCTGCCGTTGTTGACATTGGTGACCACCAGAGTTCCGGCCGCATTACCACTAGCCCACGAGCCGCTGGTCAGAATCGGCGCCATGACCACGCGTGCCCGGCGAGTTCCCGCTGAATTACTAATGATATCGTTCTTTTTGATTTCCGATGATCCGCCGGTGAAAGTGATCGAATAACCTTCCGCCACGCGTACCAGCAACGTGGAATAATCGGGATTGAGCCGCCAGGCGTCGGTGGCAGAGTCATAGGTCACAATGCCGTCGTCCGTGGTCAGAATCCGGTAGGCCAGCATTGATGGCCTGCCGTTGGTGGGGTCTATTTTCCAGAGAATGATGGCCGGAAGACTGTAGTCATATGATGGTCGAGAAGGACCGCGCGTACAAACATCACTTGACCCTGTGTATTCTAAACCATCGCACCATTGCCATAATGGATTTTCTTCAACGCCTGGGAAAAATGCGGGAATTTGATCAACTGTAAAACAAGCCGTACAACCCCTTGTACCACTAGAATGCCAGTAGCGTCTTGCTTTGGCAAAGGAAACGCCATAAGTCGAAAAAATGTTCCTGCCGCCCACTGTAACGGTTCTGCCCCGGAAGGTCGGTCCGGCAAAGAAATGTTTCTGCCCGTTGGCTTCGACCTTCGTCTGAATGTCATAGGAAAGGAAGCCCTGCGCGTCCAGCCAGGACTGAGCAGGATTGACGTTCAATTGTGTAATATTGGCGCCCACAAAGTTGAGTTGAGGATTGGGCGTGTCACAGGTTCCCCAAAACCAGTCAAAAACTATATCGTTGATATCGATAATAAATTGCAATATAAGTCCAAGCCAACCATAGTCACCGAAGGTATTTTTATCATCCATACCGGTAACATTAATGGTGTCGGTAACCGTATTCTTGTCCGATTTAAAAACCAGATCTGTTGCAGTGTCGCCGATCTGATCTTCGACGGGCTGAAAACCACCGCCGCCATAAAACCATGACAGGGAAGTGTCATATTCCACTTTGCGGACCGCCCCTCCAATCGTCGTGCCGGTAGAGGATATGCGGACAAACCTTTCCAAAATAATGTTTGTCCCCGCTGCTACTTGCAGCGACGTCCACGGTTTTTTATCGGCGCGGGTAATGTTGTAAAGCATATTATTTTTTCGGTACTTATAGTTAAATTGTACGGTGCTGCTGGACAGGCCGGACGGTGTGGGCTGAAAGCTGAAGATGCCGTTGTATTCCGGCAAAACATTGTAACCGTTTCCACTGAGCTCGAGGTTGCCGCCTGACGCATTGAGATTTTGGGTGGAACCTCTGGTTTTGGCGACCGGCAAAACCATTGCACCAGCTGCATAAGTTTTTGCCGCGACAGGACTGAGACCGCTGAAACTGACCGAACCGGAGCCAATGCTGCGGCCTGTGTATGAATAAAAATCACCGCCCACCTGCAAATAGCCGCAGGGAGAACCGCTGCAGCTACTCTTCAGCTCATCCGGCAGTGATGCCATGTAGGATGCGGTGAGCGTATCGGTATTGACAGTTAGGGTATTCACTTTTAACCAGAACGGGGAAACCTGTGTCGTAAAGGAACCTGCATTGTTAAGCAGGTTGCAGGTTTTTCCGTTCAGTTCATTAATAACCGCATCCCGTGCTGAATCCGTTCCTGCCCAGAGAAACCGGCCAGCCGCGTAACTGTATCCGGATTCTGCAAGAAAATACGCCTTCCGACCCTGATCGGCATGGACCTGATTCATGAAAGAAGATGAAAATAAGGGAAGCATGGCCGCCGCCAAAACCGCAATCACCACCATAGTGATGATAATGCCAACAAGGATGCTGCCACGCGAACGCAAGACAACGGGAACGCGTTTCCGTCTGCGGGAGCCGAAAGAAAACAGGGCCATTGTCAGAATTATGGCTACGCCTACGAGCGCCGGCAAAGCCAGCGGCGCGTATAACATACAAAAGGCAAAGGCGACAACGGGTGCCAGCAGTAATCGCACAGCCCACATCGCCACCGGCCGGTTACGGATTGAATCTGCCGCTTTCGGGCCGTGCAGGTAGTAGTATTTAACCACGGCTTTTCCACCAGGCCAGTGCATCAGCTGGTTGTCGCGAAAATCGCGCAATATCTGCACCATGGGATGTGTGGCATCGCCGTAAGCCGCAGTTGCCACAAAACAGTTGCTGACATTCCACACCGCCGGGGTACCAGGTGGCGTACCAACCGGCATGTTGGCCCCTCCTAAATTTCCGTTGTTACGAGGATTAATAAGACTGTGGAAGCTTAGGGGCTGGCCGTTTGTATTGGTAACGGTCATGTTGACACCGATGCCGCTGAGATGAATATCATCACCGGGTGCCCATGATGTGCTGGTAACATTTCCTCTATAATAGGTAAACTGAAAATTGGTTACATTATCGATCAGGGCATCGCCATTTTGTAATTGATCGTTACCAAAAGCTATTCGAAGGGTGTTGCGAACATTAGGATCACCCGAATCGGGCCGGCCGATACGTCGGGCACAGTCTCCCGCAGATGCGCAGTTGGTCGTGCCGACCAAGCGCAAAATTTCAGTCTCGCCTCCTGCAGTGCCGGGCTCAATACTGATCATTTCCTGTATTTCCCGGCTGATTCGCGTCATGGCCAGTTGCGCTTTCTGCGTTATCTCCGCGTTTTCCCTGACGGTGATGTAACCTCTGACCGCCTGAGCAATGCCCATGCCACCAATGGCCGCCAAAATGCCTACGATAACTAAAGTCACAATTATTTCAATCAGCGTAAAGCCCTTGGGGGAATTCCATAATCTTTTTTCACGATGACTGGAATTCTGCATTTCCCTTCCATCAAACATCCTTTTTTCCAGAATTTTTTTGATCAGCATATTTTTATCCCCCAAAAATATCGGTAACTGTCAGCCCCATATAACTCACACTGACCTGAAGATTGCAGTTGCTCGTGCCTGAACAACTTCCGGCTGTTGCCGTAACGTTGGCTCCACTGCCTATCGTGATCCAATCGGCCGTCGCCGTGTATCCGCTTCCGTAGTAGCGTGGTTCCGTACTCACAACTCTTTCCCTAAATGTTTGAAGGCCGGTTGGTCCCGGATTGCTTGTCTGCAACCGCTTGTAATCGGCAACCATACTTTCCATAACTTCGTTGAGGTAGGCGCCGTTTTTGGCAAGAATTACCGGATCAGCACTATGCATCATTCCCGTCCCCAGAAAGGAAACAAGCATGGCACCAAGAATACCTGCCACAATCAATGCGGCAATCACTTCGATGAGCGTGAATCCTCTTTTGTTTTTTATTTCAAGACAATCCATGTACCATACCTCCGTTGAAACTCATTTAATAAAACCTGTATTTTTTGTTATGTTGATAGTACCGCCGTTCGTCTCAATATTAATATCTGAAGTTCCGGGACTGCCGTAGGCGTCGTAAGTAATAATGAGTGGCGCCGAAGTAATAACGAGCGCGGACTTTTTCACCGAAAGGCTCACGGTTGTATTATCTTCACCTGGAAGTAGCAGAGCGGTATTAGGTGCACTGTTTCTGAAAAGGAAATAAGACGTTGTCGAATTAAAATTAATTCCATAAGGTTCACCTGTACTCATCGCCCGCGCTTGGGCAATGCGGAGATGTGCCTTAATAACTTCCAACTGAGCGTAACGATCAACATCCTGCACGCTAAGCATCCGGACAACTGCAACGAGCGAGATAATGCCGATTAGGACCAGAACACAAATAATTTCTATTAGCGTTAATCCTTTTTGACCTTTGTAGTTTTGAATGGTTTTTTTCATTCGTATGCCTCCGAATATAAATTTTCCGGATGATAGTGTTCAATAGCCAGGCCCAGGAAGATAGCTAAAACCAATCCGGTCATGGAAAAAGCGGCAACAAACAAGAAACCCTTTGTAAATTGAATATAAAAAGTACCTATCCAGCAGTTCAGAATAATAAGAGCCGCATAAAGTACAGTGCCTACGCGGACAAAACGTATGGATGATTCTCCTTTTTTGTAAATTCCGATTCCGAGAATCGTAAGTTCCGCTGAAAGCAAAAGTCCGAAGACCGGTTGAAACGACAGCCAACTGTTATTCTGCATTATCGCCGGCAAAGGAAGTCCGATCATCATGATCAAGCCAAGAATGAAATAAAAGAAACCTGTCAGCAGGAAGTAGAAGGCACATTCCGTTTTCGTCACATGCTTTTCCAATCCCATGGCATGAGTGAGGGTGAAAAGTTTACTGAAACCAAAAGACCGAGACATTTCTGCACTTTCTGAAAGTCTCGCCATTACACCGGATGCGAAATGATCCGGTGCTTGTTTAGGAGGAGTTTTTTCTATGATTTCAATTAAATCGCCAAACTTCTTCCAGTTTTCATCTTCCTTTCTCAACATCATTGTAAATCTCCTTATATCTAATATACAATCGTCACTGACAAAAGTCACAGTTCTTCAATATATTTATGTAATTTCTCCAGTCCGCGGTAAATGCGCATCTTGACGGCGCTGAGTGAATCGCCCGTAATGACGGATA